>Ga0207086_1168_pt1 | contig 13787 bp, 11 predicted proteins | sample Alteio_BWMinHeat_54_FD_153540 | JGI IMG/M metagenome (GOLD analysis project Ga0207086, IMG submission 153540) | Enriched cells from forest soil in Barre Woods Harvard Forest LTER site, Petersham, Massachusetts, United States -... | ecosystem: Environmental > Terrestrial > Soil > Temperate forest >... | reverse complement strand
TGCGCCAATCGCCTGCGGCAGGGCATTTGCCATCGAACCGTGCGTAAACGAGCCGAGCAGCCTGCGCTTGCCGTTCATCGTGAGATAGCGCGCAGCCCAGATCGTGGGCGTACCCACGTCGCAGGTGAACACCGCATCTTCCGCCGCCAATTCGTCCAATATCTTTGCGACGTATTGCGGATGAATCGGTGTCCGTCCCGGCTCACCCACGGCGAGATCGTCCAGGCCCTTGCGTGCATTTTTGTAGTGCCCGAGGCATAGATCGAGATAGGAGCGATCGGTCGTCTCCTCGAGCATTGGAGTCAGCGCATTGAGCGTGTCCTTTACATTGCCGATCAGGCCAAGATCGACCGGAGTGCGTCGGCCAATCTGCTCGCCCAGCCTGTCCACCTGAATGATCTTTGCGTTCCTGGGATAGAAATGCTGATAGGGGAAATCCGTCCCGAGCATGAGCAGCGCATGGCAGTTCATCATCGCGTGATAGCCGGAGGCGAAGCCGAGCAGCCCGGTCATCCCTATGTCATAAGGATTGTCGTACTCGATAAACTCCTTGCCGCGCAGTGCGTGAACGATCGGCGACTTCAACCGCTCAGCCACGACAATCAATTCGTCGTGCGCGCCCTCGCAGCCCGCGCCGCCGAGGATGGTGATATTGGCTGCGCTGTTGAGAATCTCAGCCGCCCGGCGAAGCTCATTGTCTGACGGGCGAATCACCGGAGCGGAATCCTCGATGCCGAGCGAGAGAGCCGGCGCAGAACATTCCCCTAGCGCCACGTCGCCGGGAATAACGACTACCGCGACACCTCTCTTTGTGATCGCCGTGCGCATGGCAATTCCCAAGACGCGCGGCATCTGCTCCGGCTGTGACACCAGTTCGCAGTAGTAGCTGCAGTCCTTGAACAGGTTTTCCGGATGGGTCTCCTGAAAGTATCCGCTGCCCATCTCGTGGCTCGGAATCTGTGCTGCGATAGCAAGAACAGGGACACGGCTGCGATGGCAATCAAAAAGCCCGTTAATAAGGTGGAGGTTTCCTGGACCGCAACTGCCGGCACAGACAGCGATCTCGTTCGTGAGATGTGCCTCGGCACCTGCCGCAAAGGCGGCCACCTCCTCATGGCGTACATGTAACCACTCAACCTTGTCGCTTTTGCGGATCGTATCCGTCATGCCGTTTAGTGAATCACCGGCGACTCCGTACACCCGCTTGACACCGGCTTCTATCAACGTCTGAACTAGTACCTCTGCTACCTTTGCCATGGCTCTATTCCTTGTGTTCCCATTCATGTTCGCTGATGATTTCGCGCCCCAATTTACGGGGTTACTGCAAACGCATCTTCTGGTGTGTCTTCTGCGGTTTCTCAGGCTGCGTTCGATGACGCTGGTGTCGCGCGGCCTGCCTTGACGGTGCCGAGCAGTGTCATCAGGTCCCTGACCTGGATGTTTTCCACCGAATGCACTGCATTCTTGATTTCACGTGATAGCTCCTCGTCGATGCGACCAGCAACGAGTCTGTCGAACTTCTCGACGGCGTCCTCCCATGTGAACGGATGGGAAGCGAGACCCGGGTAGTCCTGGACATCGTGTTCGATCACTTTCCCGTGCTGTAACGTGACGGTGATCTTAGCGGGCATCTTCCCGGGATATAGTTCCGTGTATTCATGGTTCGGCCGGACCGAGACCTTCTTCAGCAACGATTGCACGTCGGGCTTGATGATACGGTCCGCCTTGAATTGTGCCGGCGTCACGTCGCCGTCAAGGAGGGCCACCGCAAGCAGGTATGGCAGGCTGTGATCCGCCTGTTCCTTGATCCGGATGATTTTGTCCACACCGTAGAGGCCGCCGCCGGCGAAGTCAAACGCGAGTTGGAACACCTCTGCGTCGATCGAGACAATCTTGTCGGGATCGATCTTGTTCTGCCTAGCAAGTTCGACCATGCAATGGACCGCGGACTGCGTATGGATCATAGCGTTGTACTTTTTGATGGTGCTCTCCACTACTCCCTCGTAACCCTGTTTGTCCCAATCGATGTTGATCTTCTTCCCCAGGAGGTGATCCATGCCCAGGGGACCCTCAAAGACTTACAACGGCCCTTGCACTCCGCGACGGGCCAGGAACAGCGTGTTCATGGCGCCAAGCGCCGACTGGGACGATGCAAGGCCCTTCCACTGCGACAGCGGCTTTGCACGAACAACGGCGAAAGATGCATCGCTGACCGCGGCCATCGCGATGGCATGTCCAATCTGCTGCTCGCTCAGACCGAGTAGCCGGCCGGCGGCGGCGTTGTGCGAGAAGGCCAGTTGCGCGGTGTGGTCGAAGCCGCTGCTCATGAAGTTGGCGTGATCAACAAAACGTGACTGCACCGTGTAGCCTAATGCCACCGCGAGCATCAAATCGCGTCCACTCCCGCCCACGTAGTCGGCGATGGTAAGCGCCACGCCGAAATTATCCGCGGTATGGCAGGTTTCGGTTTGGGCCAGGAAGTTGTCCATAAAATCGACGTAGCGTACGAGCGCGGTGTGCCAGAACGCTGCGTAGATGGGGTTCGCCTCGCCCCCGCCGATCAACGTGCAGGGGCTGGTGCCGCCGAACTCCGCGACCTGCTGGTGACAAGCCTCGATCGGGGCGGCGCCTAGTGCGGCGATGCAGCAAGCCAGCGAGTCTAGAATGTGGATTGGTATCTGCCTGCGGGATTCGGCCGAAAGGTCGTCGAAGGAAGCGCGGGCGGCATACTTTGCGAGAGCTTCTACTTGAGTCATGATTTGGATTCTCCGTTTCTAGTAGTTAAGGTCATTTTGTCTAGTGCGTTAGGGCGATGAAGACTCCCATCGTGACGATCGAGCCCATTACGCTGAGCAACACGGAGGATGCTGCCTCCTCCTGTGCGACCCGGTACTGTAAAGCAAGCATGAGAACAATAGGCATGGCTGGAATGGCCGTGGTCAGTACAGCCTCACTGACCACACGATTGCCATAGCCCATCCATCGCAAACCACCCAGAACCAGGGCGGGCTGAATGATGTTTTTCAGGAATACGAAGAACAAGACATACCGGTTGACTTTGATCTTCCCGGATGCAAGCACGATCCCGCAGGCAAAGAGCGCGACTCCTCCGGATGCGTGGCCAAGCAGGGCAAGCGAGTGGACGATGAGTTGAGGAATGCGGAGCCCGCTCAACACGATAACGAACGCGAGGACCGGTGCCCAAACGATCGGCTCTTTGACGGTTTCCACGAGTTTGCGAGTGAACACCGAGACATATGATTTAGGGGCCGATGCCCAATCCCTTCCTGTCTGCAGAACAGAATTTTTGTTCTGTGAGTCTCTGCCTGTCGAATCCAATGCGAGAAACAGAATTGTGATTGGCACGACCGTGAGATTGATGACCAGGCTGGCTATCGCGATCGGAATGGCGCTGAGCCCTCCGAATAGATCGCCGAGGACGGCTGGGCCAACGAAAGGCACTGCTGGCGCGGAAGCCGTCAGCGCGGCCAGCGCGCTATTGCTCACTTTCATATGAAGAACTAGTCGGGAAAACAGAAACACTACACAGTAGAAGCCAATGATGCTAACGCACAGGGTTATAACTAGCGGTAGGTCCTGACTGAGTGCCTTGCGCGACGTCATAACCGTTCCGGCAAAGAGCGCCAGCGGTACTGCGTATTGAAGCACCATTCGATTCAGGGTCGAGGCATCCTTTGACCCAAAATCATGTCGCCAGGCCGCCACGAACCCGAGCAAAAACGTGACGACCATTGGTAGCAGTGCGCTCAAAATTGTGTCTAGCATGGCTGTAGGCCTCGTGTCCTGAACTTCTCAAATCAGGTGCATGCCCCTAGCCGCCGCCGTGAGCCCGTCTTGGAACTCGGGGTGCGCCAAGGCGATCAATGCTTTTGCGCGCTCCGTCGATGACATACCTTTGAGGTCCGCCCAACCGAATTCTGTGACGACGAACTGCGTGTCGATGCGCGGAGTCGTCACCGGGCCTTCCAGCCGAGCCACGATTCGTGACACCTTGCCTTTGGCCGCAGTCGAATGGCAGGCGATGATCGACTTGCCGCCGCGGGAGGCATAGGCACCACGCACAAAGTCGAGCTGGCCTCCCGTGGCACTGTACTGGTGACCGAGCAGGTGTTCAGCGTTGACAGCTCCGGTCAGGTCGACTTGCAACGCGGCATTGACCGAGACGACGTTATCGTTTTGGGCGATGACGTGCGGGTCGTTCACATAATCCACCGGGTGGCTCTCAACGGACGGGTTGTCGTCCAGGAAGTCATACATAGCCTTTTGCCCTATGGCGAAGGTGAAGACGGTCTTTCCGGTATTGAGCCTCTTGCGCCGGTTGGTCACCACGCCCGCTTCGATCAGGTCGATCATCCCGGGACAGAGCGCCTCTGTGTGTATGCCGAGATCCTTCCTGCCACTGAGTTGCTTGCAGACCATGTTTGGTAGCGCACCGACGCCCATCTGCAGGCATGCACCATCCGGCACCATCTCGGCGATGATCCGGCCAATCGTGGTGTCCTCCAGTGCCGACTCAGGAATGGGCAACTCCAATAACGACGCGTTGTTCTCGACGATGACCTCGACTTCTGAGACATGTAGTTGTGCCAGAGAACCATAGACCCGCGGCATCTGATCGTTCACCTCCACGATCAGGTGCTTGGCCGCACGAGCTACCTTGCTGGAGTAGTCATTCCCCGTACCGAAAGTAAAGTACCCGTGGCGATCCATGGGCGACACGGTGATGAGAAATGTGTCGATGCCGATGTGTTCCGTCAGGAGCCGGGGCGACTGATGGAAGTTGCTTGGAACGTAGGTGAGCGTCTTGTGCTCCCCGTCCTGCATTCCTTTTTTGATCAGGGCACGCTCGACTTCCGTGATGAACATGCAATAGGGATGAATGCGGTCGGCCAGTTCGTAGCGCAGAATAGTCTCGCCGGCGATGCGCGTGGACTCAAAGTAGTAGATCTTCAGATCATCGACTTTGCCCGCGGCGGCACGGTCCGCGAGTGCCTTGAGTAACGCTGGCGGTTCGGTCATGGCCATGCCCATCGACAGGGTGGCTCCCGAAGCAATCCGTCCGACCGCCTCTGCGGGCGTGGTGAGCTTCGATCGATAAAGCGATTTGGGTTCCATCATGATTTCTCCCGGATCCGTGTTGGCTATTCGTGCGTAGCTCGGGCTTGTGCAAGATCTAGTAGTTCGCCGAGTCCGGTTGGTGACCCCGCTTGTAAATCAGCATCGTGCGCTCGAAGCTCATCACTTCCTTGCCGTCCTCATTCAGCCCACGCGTGGAAACCGTCACGATCCCTTGAGTCGGGCGACTCTTTGATTCACGCTTGAATAAAACCGTCGATTCCGCGTAGAGCGTGTCCCCGGCGAAAACCGGATGCGTCGCCTTGACCTTGTCCCATCCCAGGTTGGCAACGACCTTGGCGCTGATGGTTCGGACGCTCATGCCAGTGAGGAGTGCAAGTGTGAACGTGCTGTCCACTAGCAGCTTCTTCCACTCTGTCTTCGAGGCATAAGCAGCATCGAAATGGACAGGTTGCACATTCAGGGTGAGCAACGTCATCCAGATGTTGTCTACATCTGTGATCGTCCTTCCCGGACGGTGCTCGAATACGTCCCCGACTTCGAAGTCCTCGTAGTAGAGGCCAGATGTCTCGCGATAGTGTTTCGGGCCTAGTTCCCGGTATGCCGATGGTGTAGGGTTCATGTCTTCTCCTTCTGGTTCTTCTTTCGTTTCGATCACTCCACGCGAGCACACTTACCTCTCAGTGGTAATTCCAGCTCGTTCAAGAACGAGCCTCGCCTTGCGCGCAACGGCTTCATCCACCATCTGCTGGTCAACAGAACCTACACCTTGCTGATTCACCACAAGGATCTGGCGTGCCTCAGCGACCTGGTGTTCGCTCGGGGTTAAGACCTCATTGATGGTTGCGATTTGTGCCGGGTGGATTGCACATTTGCCGTGAAATCCCAGACTCGCCGAGGCTTTCGTTTCTTGCTTGAGACCTTCTGTGTCCCCGATATTGAAATAGGGAGAATCCAGGAGTGCGATCCCGGTTGATGCAGCTGATTGAACAACGCGCGACCGCACCCAAAGCAGCGGCTCCCACGCAGTCTCCGCCCCAAGATCGGCAGCCATGTCCGCCGCGCCGAAGAGCAAGGCAGCTGGCTTGGCGTCTCCTCGGACTATCTCATCAAGAGCCCCCACACCCTTGGCGCTTTCGATGAGCGCGATAGTCTGCGCCGTCTTGCCCGCCTCTCGCAGCAGGTTTCCTACCAAGCCAAGGAAAGCGGACGACCCGCATTTCGGTAAGATCAGATAATCAGGATTGGCCGGAGAGCTTAATAACGCCTGCAGGTCATCGAACCCAAACCTCGTATCCGGAGAATTGATCCTAAGGGCGCAAGGGAGATGATCTGCGGGAATCACTGCGAGATAGCGAAGTGCTGCCTCACGCGCTTCTTTCTTTGCGGATGGCGCCACTGCGTCTTCAAGATCAACGATCAGGGCATCGGCGTGAACGTCGGCTGCACGGGCAAATCTGTCAGATTTGGTCGCGGGTGTGAACAGCCAGCTCTTCAGCGAAAGAATCGATCGTTGCAGCTTTGGAAGTGTCATTACAGCTCCTTCAAGCGTTCTCCAACTGATCTCCCCGCCGATCAATAACGGTCGGCCGTCATTCCGTCTGGTCGGTAATGGAAAGGGGTGAAATGGGAGATCGTCTCAGCCGATCACGCGATCGGATTCTCCTCGAACAATCGGGCGACCATCGCTGAGTCGAGGTAGGCACGAACTCGCACGATCAGGCCCTCGCGGAAATAAACTACCCAGCAGTAGCGATTGTCGAAGCGCATGCCGTTCTTGGCTGTGGCTAGAGAATGAAGTTCGACTATTGCCTCGTCGTCCTTTACGATCAATTCCTCCACATGGAGCTGCGCTCCGTGTGGGAGAACCTGGCTCAACTTGGCGAAGGTGCCCTCCGTAAAAGCCTTCTTGCTACGATAGTGACCCGCGAGGGGGTGGGTGCCCATCACTGTCCAGTCGACGTCGTCAGCTACCCGTTCGAAGAACGCGGCGCCGTCGCCGTTCTCAAGTCCCTTGAAGATCTCGCGAACACTGTCTGATGTAATTGCCATTTGAATCTCTCCTTGTCTTCTGCGATTTCGCATTTAGACAAGCAGGTATCCTGCCAATTGCTAAGGTGCTGAAAAAAGACAGGGTCATCATCCGATTCATGCTGCACCCTCAGCAAAATGACGAACGCTCAGCAGAACGTGCTGGAAACGAAGACTGACCGGCAAGGACTGGATTTACATTTCGAAGTCGTTTGGTCCACGGAGGGAAAGAGAATCTAATAGCAGGAGCCTCTCGTCAGAAGCGAGGAGCCGTCCCAACCAGTCGTAGTGCCGGCGAATTCCTAATTGAATTCGTAGCATGGTTTCCAGCTTTGGGTCCCCGGATCGAACCATTTGCTCTTGTCGGGACTCCAAAAGTAGCCATTGATCAGTTGCGCATGCTGCTGCGGCGCATAGGCATTTGGAGGCTGACTGTGTGAGTCAGGTGGAATCAGGGCAACGGCAAGTGTCTTTCCGCTGGCTGAGTGACGCCGCGGGCGTGAAGCGCTGATTCCCTGTTATTGAGCCGCTACGATCAACTCAATGATGTTCTTCCACGCATAACGAATTTTCTTGACGGTGGTACCATCCGGAGCACTCCGGTTTGCTTCTCCGACAACAACGCCTCCTAGACGATCATAGAAACGCCTAGCGGGAAGATTTTGCTCAAAAACCCAAAGGTATAGACCCTTGTTCGGGTAATCTCTATCACACCAGCAGGCTATATCGCGGACCAGCTTACGTCCTATGCCTTTGCCCTTTTGAGACGGTAAGACATGGAGATTGTCGAGCATTGTTCCCAACAGCTCATCTTCGCCGCCAAACGCACATGCAAAGCCGACAATATGACTCTCCTGCTTCACTACAGCAACGTACTGATTTGTTTTAGGAAATTCGAGACGTCGCTTCCAAACGGAAAGTCGTTCTGATTCGAGCTTTTCATTGAGGTAGTCATCAGAAAGTATTCCGCGATAGGAGCTTCGCCAGCTAGCAGTGTGGACCGCGGCGATTGCTAGGGAATCCTCTTGCTGAGCAATTCGGATGCTCGTTCCTGCAGCCGAATGAAGCACGCAGACTCCTTTAGAGAAATTGTTACCTGTAAACCTATTGTAGATCGGCTCGAATGCACTGCCACTCCGAGTGGGCAGACGTGGATGCTTGCATCGCCACTCTCAAGTCCTTTGAAGGTCTCGCGAACTTCTGCCGTTTCGGAATTAGATCAGCAGATATGATGCCAATTGCTAAGGTGCTGAAAAGAGACAGCGCGCCATCATCAGTTAATGCTGTGCGCTCAGCAAAATGACGAGCACTCAGCAGAAGATGCTGGGATCGAGGATTGGCCGGCGAAAGATGAACTTACATTTCGAAGTAGTTTGGTCGAAGGAGGGGCAAGACAATGGGACGGCACGTGCCGCTCGACGAGAGGACGTAGATCCCAATTAGGAGGATTGATGTTTCAGATCGTACTTGTTGATGCCTAAACGTTTGATTTTCGATTCAAGCGTCTGTCGCGGAATCCCGAGCTTGGCAGCCGCGCCTAAAGGTCCGGAGATACGGCCATGGCACTCAGCAAGAGCAGCTTCGATCAACTCCACTTCATGATCTGACAGCGTCGAAATCCCTTCGCGTGGCTGCCGAGACTCTGGCGATTCCAATTTAAGCCAGCTCTCATCGACGAAGAATGTGTCCGTTTCACTGAGAATAACTGCCCGTTCCACGACATTTTGCAACTCACGGATATTCCCCGGCCAGTTGTAGGCCGTTAACCGCGCCAGCGTTTGTCTACAGATGTGTAGGATCGTCTTGCTGGCCGCCTTGGCGTATCGCCCAACAAAATATTCGACGAGCAATGGAATATCTGCCGTTCGCTCGCGAAGCGGTGGAACGACAAGCGGAACAACATTGAGTCTGTAGAAAAGATCCCGGCGGAAGGTTCCGGCAGCAACGGCAGCAGGAAGATCTGCATTTGTGGCTGCTATTAGTCGGATGTCTACTGAGATCGGATGATTACTTCCCACTCGCTCAAACTCGCGCTCCTGCAGCACGCGCAGCAGTGCGACCTGGGTGTCCATCGGGAGATCGCCGATTTCATCGAGGAAGAGCGTCCCGCCGTCAGCGGATTCAAACCTCCCCACACGTCTCTGCAGGGCGCCCGTGAAAGCGCCTTTCTCGTGTCCGAAAAGCTCAGAGGCAATCAGCGATTGGGGGATGGCCGCACAGTTCACGCGGACGAACGCTCTCGCCGCGCGGTTCGACCTCCGATGGAGCGCACGCGCAATCAGTTCTTTCCCCGTTCCGGTTTCGCCGAGGATGAGAACGGTCGAATCCGACGGCGCGACTTTTGCCACCTGCTTCGACACCTGTCGCATGGGTTCGCAAGAACCGACAATTTCCTCAAACATCGAGAAGCGGTCAATTTCCTCGCGCAAAGCAACGTTCTCATGCTGCAGTCTCTCTTCGGATCGCTTACGATCGTGAATGTCAATCGCCGGGACAACCCAACGTGTAATGCGTCCCAGCTGATCCTTTAGCGGCTTGTAATGAAGGAAAAGCCAACGATACTCGCCGTCATACCTAAGGAACCGTGCTTCGATCTCGAGCGGAGATCCGCTTGAAAGTGCTTGCTCTCTTTCGCGAGCCACACGTTCGACATCGTCTAGATGAACGAGCTCACGAATATCGCGCTTCTGCCACTCTTCGAGCGTAACGCCGAGGAAGTCGAGGCTGCATTGGTTGGTATACAGATGGCTTCCGTCGGCGTTTAGCACTGACAAATATTGGGTTGCGGCATCGAGTGTCTGGCGGAGTTCCACTTCCTGTTCTCGAATTTTATCTTCCGCCTGCTTGCGCTCGGTGATATCCACAGTGGACCCGACAAATTCTGCGAGTTCGCCCAACTCGTTCAAGACAGGACGCCCGACAGAATGGAGGTGCTTGATAGCTCCATCGGGAAGAACAATTCGGTACTCCACGTCAAAGCGGGAGCCCTCGGCAGTCCTCTTAGGAAAAGCTTCTCTGCGCACCCTGTCCAGATCGTCGGGATGAATGCGCCGGGACATCGCTTCGTCTGACGGTAGACCCAGTTTCGGATCGAAGCCAAACATGCGGTAATTTTCCTGTGACCAGTGGACCCGTTGACTAGTGGCAACATTCCAAGCCCAACTGCCTGTGCGGGTTAACCTCTGTGCTTCAGTTAAGTAGCCCTCGCTCCGCCGCAGGGCATCTTCCGCACGCTCCCTGTCCTCGATGTCAGTGTTTATCCCGAACCATTTGACGATGTTGCCGGATTCATCGAATAACGGGTTAGCGCGGAACAGAAACCATCGATACTCGCCGTCGAAGCGGCGCAGTCGCGCTTCGGCCTCTCCCGCCTCACCAGAAGCCATAATGGATCTCCACGTACCGGTCAGACTGGGGAGGTCGCCCGGATGAACCGCAACCGTCCAGCCCCAATCTTTTACCTGTTCTGCGGAGAGACCCACATATTCAAGGTAATGCTGGTTGAAGAATTCGGCCGAACCGTCTGGACGCGCCGACCATACCAGCGCAGGAATTGTGTTGATGATCAGGTTAAGACTGTGTTCGCTCCCCCGCAGTGCCTCATTCCGCCGCTTGATTTCCTGCAAAGCTTTCTCGAGTGCCGTCGCAGTCTTTACTTGTTCCGTCACGTCCGTGACGGCCCCTACGAATTCAAGGTCCCCGGAAGGCGTCGTTAACGCGCGAGCTAAGACGTGGAGATGTTTGACTGAACCGTCCGGCATCAGCAAACGGTGCTCAAGATCAAAATCGTCTTTTGTCTCAATCACCCGATCGAGGGTTTGCTGCACGAGATCTCTGTCGTCGGGATGAATCTGCGACAGTATCATCTCCAGCGTAGGCTTTATCGCTCGCTCGTGTTCAAAGATATTGAAGGTTTCCGCTGACCAGTCGAGTTCTCCGCTGGCAACACTCCAGCCGAAACTGCCGGTGTGGCTTAGGCTCTGCGCTACGGCCAGGAAAGCCTCGCTCCCAGAAGGATCTGTCCCAAAAGGTGCCTTCGTCGCCACGGCAGCAGCGCCCGGACTCGGCGCGTCCTGCGAGAATGGAGTTTCAAGCGGCAAGGTAGTCATGTTGATCCCAGCGTAAGTGAGTCCTTTGATGAACCGTGGAGTCCGCGGACGCCACTGAGCGAACTAGGTACAGAGTTTTCATTATTAGTGAAGCTCTGTAAGTCCTTAAGTTGCGGTTTGGAACAAAACCCGTCATGCAAACAACCTCAAATGGGGGCCAGGCCGCCATTCCGCGGAGGGGACAACTCCCGCGAACTCAAATATCGAACCGCTTCCTGCCAAAAAGGCGGGCGTCGATCGACAGAGCGCCAGGTCCCAGGAATGCGAAGGCGATACCTACCGTTGCCATCAAGATCGTGCCCCGCGGGTGGTCAGTGCCTGTGAGAACGATCCAGATTTCACTCAACCCGACAATGGAGCCAGCGATTGGCGTCCACAAACCGAAGAGTAGAAAAATTCCTGGGATCGCAGCGATTTCCTGCATCGCAATCGATTCACGTTGTGGCACCCCCATCCATGCGCCGATACCATCGTGAATCAAAATAAGTCCGACAACTAGCCGTACCAGGAGAAGCCCTCTGCCGGGCCAGCCGTAAGGAAACATGGGAAAAAGGCGTTGCAGGAAGTCCCCTTATGTCAACATCAAGAGAATAGTGCGCGTCCAGGACGATTCGACACTCCAAATCTGGGGGGATGGCCGCCCCCTCTTTCGTGGGGGTTACAAGTCAATGATTCCACGCTTCAGCGCGATTGTTACGGCGTGCGTTCGGTCGCTTGCGCTAAGTTTGGAAAGAATGTTCTTGACGTAGCCCTTGACTGTTTCCTCGGTAATCGAGAGCTGATCGGCAATCAGCTTATTTGAATTCCCGCCGGCAATTAAGCGCAGCACATCTATTTCTCGTGTGGTCAGGGCATCATCGATCGTGTGGTCTGCGAGTTCAGCGGCGACCTCAGGAGGAATGCGCCTTTGGCCGGCATGTACAGCGCGAATCGTCTCGAGGAGTTCCTTCTGCAAGACGCTTTTTAACAAGAAGGCTCGCGCCCCGACTTTGAGAGCGCGCAGAATCTTGACGTCTCCCTTGTAGGTTGTCAAGACGATGATGCGAGCCTCGGGAAATTCGCTGCGAATAGCGACCATCGCCTCAATTCCGTCCATGTCTGGCATCTGGAGATCCATCAGGGTGAGGTTTGGCCGGTGCTTTCGGAACTGCTCGAGTGCCTCACGTCCTGTAGAAGCCTCGGCGACCAGTTCCATGTCTGATTGACTAGCGACCAGTGATGCGATGCCTTCACGCAGCATCGGATGGTCGTCAACAGCGAGAATCCTAATTAAGCTAGGACCGGTGCTCATGATCTTGTTCCATTCTCTTACGGAAAATCCGGAAACGCGCCCTGGTCGGGAATACCTCATAAGCGATCGACCCTGGAATGCTCAACTCCACCTCCGTCCCGGCTCCGAGTTCACTCCAAACCTCCAATTGCGCTCCGATCTGTCTGGCTCGTTCGCGGATTCCTGGCAAGCCCCAGTGCCCAGGACGTCCACCGTATTCAACGACGCTTGGATCAATACCCTTCCCATCGTCGCGGAAGCGTAGACGGAGTGATTCGCCATAGGTGATTTCCGTCTCGATATGTCGGGCCTGAGCGTGACGGAAGGCATTTCCTAGCGATTCCCGCGCCATGCGGTATACCTCGTCTTGGAGAGCCGGACGCACGGTTCGTGGCGCGCCCTCGACGAGCATACGAAACGCCACTGGGCCCCTGTTGCCTTCTGCAAGTTCTTCATTCAGATTAGTCATCAGCGCGGTGATCGATTTCTCCAGGTCGTGACTTGCCAACGCAGGGGCACGTATGTGCGTTATAGCATCTCTCCCTTCGCTGATTGCTTGAGCCGCCCGCTCGAGAGCAGCTACGATGACTTTTTTTGCGTCCATGGGACGTGTTGGAAGCATTTCGTCCACGGTTTGAAAGCGGAGCAGCAGTCCCTGAAAGCTTTGCAGCAGGGTATCGTGCAGTTCCCGCGCGATGCGGGTCCGCTCGCTGACGCGTGCTTCTAAGGTCATGTTGAACTGTCGTTGCAGTTGTTGAAGACGGAATTGATAGAGCGCCCACAGCAATAGAACGAAACCTCCCGCGCACGAAACGCGGAACCAGGCCGTCTGGAACCAGGCTGGCGCGACGCTGAAGTCTAGAGTTGCACCTTCTTCGTTCCAGACGCCGTCGTTATTACAGGCGATTACGCGAAACGTGTATTTTCTCGGACGAAGATCGTTATAGAATGCCTGTCGCCGAGTCCCTGGTTCCTGCCATTTCGTATCGTGGCCTTCAAGTTTGTAGCGAAAGCGTACCTTCTGTGGCACCATGAAGCTCAATGCTGTGTAGTCGATTTCCAAATCTCGAGTGATCGGCGGAAGACTAAGATTGCGTGCTACGGCATAGCTCCTGCTATCTGCTATGATATCTTCGATATGGACTGGCGGCGGAATGGGGTTCATTGACAGGTGGGCCGGATCAACTACCTGCAATTCATATCCATTGACGAACCATAACCGCCCATCGGGAGATCGCGCCGCCGCATCAAAAGCGGCCTGTCCTGGGCGAACTCCGTCA
>Ga0207086_1153_pt1 | contig 13806 bp, 10 predicted proteins | sample Alteio_BWMinHeat_54_FD_153540 | JGI IMG/M metagenome (GOLD analysis project Ga0207086, IMG submission 153540) | Enriched cells from forest soil in Barre Woods Harvard Forest LTER site, Petersham, Massachusetts, United States -... | ecosystem: Environmental > Terrestrial > Soil > Temperate forest >... | reverse complement strand
TTTCTTGCTAATAAATTTTAATCGGAAATTCTCAAGTTCCTCTTTTGAAGTTACCGGGAAGGACTTTACCTCATCGTCAATTGACTTTATTCTTTGTTCCATCAGGATTTAGCTTTCGTTTGCTGTGCCCTCTTTAATGCAAAATTTATTATTAGACAAAGAGCAAACACAACCCCCAAAATTAACAGATCATTTTGTTTTCGTAAGAGCCAGGCTAAAACAATCATAATAATATTTATAGTCGCAATAATAAGTACCGATTGGGCATGCGAGAATCCTAGATTCAAAAATTGATGATGAAGATGATTTCGGTCTGCATGAAATGGAGATTGACCCTGGCGTAAGCGCAGTATTATTACGCGAAATGTATCAAATACAGGAATAATCACAACACAAATCGCTGTGGCAATGGACGCCTGAAACTTAAAATCATTTGTTGCGGGTAATCGATAATTTTCATTGATGAAGAGAATCGAAAGGTAAGACAAGAGGAAACCGATCATTAATGCACCTGTGTCTCCCATAAAAATCTTAGAAGGTTGCCAATTAAAAAATAAAAATGCAACAAGTGCCCCAGCAAAACTCAATGACACTAAGCTAATGGGATAATTTCCTGTCAGATAAAACCAAATCCCCAAGGCGGCAAGCGTAATTGCACCAATTGTACCCGCCAGACCATCAAGGCCATCGATTAAATTGTAGGCATTAGTTAAAATGATCAGTGTAAAAATACTGAGTACCCAAATGACAACCTCCGGAATCTGGGGCAAGTCAATTATTCCATACGTGGAGCTAAGCGTTGTTTGGTTGAGCACAACCAAAACAATGACCGGCAGAAATTGACTATATAATTTCTGTTTAGGAGTGAGCGCAAGTATGTCATCACGAAGCCCAATAAAAAACATGAGAAGCAGGGAAATAAAAAAATACTTTAAGCTAACCCAATCGTGAAAAGGCATGCCGAGCATTAATGAAATGATGGGTCCAAGGAGTATCGCCACACCACCCAGCGATGGCTTATAATTTGAATGGATTTTATGACGACCAGGAGAATCAAAAAGATTTAACTCCATGAGCAACTTGATCAACATTGGGAAGGTGAGGAATGAGATCAAAAAGGAAATTGCCGTAAATAGGGAAATGCGTATGATAATACTATGGGATTAGGTTATTGGTTAAATTTAATTTCATTGTTCACGATTAAGGTAACATTAAAAACCAAAAAGGCCATCCTTTAGGACGGCCTTTTGTTTTATATCAATTAAAACATCAGTTCTTTTTTAATTGATCAAACTTGTTTTCGGTAGGTTTTTTCGGAAATGAGTTGTCAGAAAAATTCGTGTCTGCCGTATCATTGTTAGGATCAATCACCACATTGGTTACTTCCTTTTCTTTCAGGAACACTTTCTTCACTTCATTTTCATTGACGCGCCAGATTTCAGCTGGTATTTTTTCAACCTCCTTACTTCCATCCGCATAAGTCCATTCTATAATAACCGGAGTAACTAAGCCGCCTTTATTTTTTAACGTTAGTTCGTACAAATTTTTTCCGGCCAGTTTTTGACGAACATCCGCATCATTGATTTTGTTTTTGAACTCGCCATAAAAATTATCAGGAGTGTTTATCATCGTGATTTCTTGTGCTCCTTGACTAAAGTCTGTTGCTTTTGCTTTGGACTTGCTTGCTGCAAGATCGCCTGCAGAAGTTTTCACGCTTTTGTTCTCCAAATCTTTCTGATCAGATTTTACTTTGAACCATTTCACTTCATCCAATTCTACATCCACATTATCAACGGTATAAAACCATCCACGCCAAAACCAATCTAAATCTACAGCTGAAGCATCTTCCATCGTACGGAAAAAATCGGCCGGCTTTGGTTGCTTGAATGCCCACCGTTGAGCATATTCTTTAAAAGATTTATCAAACAATTCGGGACCCATTACAGTCTCACGTAAAAGCGTCAGTGCTGCTGCCGGTTTACCATAAGCGTTGGGACCAAAATCATTTTGAGGGATATTGTCGGAATCCCACATGATGGGACGCATTTTATCTTTATCGCCACGCATGTACCCTGATAAGCCTTTTGGAGATCCCCAACTGATATTTACTTTTGGATAGCGTTCGCGTTTTGTCTCTCTTTCCAAAAAAGAATTTAATCCTTCATCCATCCAGCTCCACTGACGCTCATCTGAATTCACGATCATTGGAAAGAAGTTGTGACCTACTTCATGAATGATCACGCCAACCATTCCTTCATAGGTGCGCGGAGTAAAAGTGCCATCGCTTTTTGGGCGACCACCATTGAAGCAAATCATTGGGTATTCCATTCCCTGATTTGCCGTATGCACAGAGAACGCTGTTGGATAAGGGTAATCAAAAGTGCGAGAAGAATAAACCTCAAGCGTATTCTTAATCGCCATGGTTGATTCAGCACCCCAAAGTGGATTGCCTTCTTTGGGATATAAAGATTGTGCAAGTGGCGTCTTATCGTTCAATTTCACGGCCATGGCGTCCCAAATGAATTTACGTGATGTAGCGAATGCAAAATCACGAACATTCTCAGCGTAAAACTCCCAAGTACTTTTTTTCTTGGAATGCTCTCCTTTTTCTTTTTGCCTTGCTTCTTCTTCAGTAACAATTAAAACTGGTTTATCGAAAGTTTTTTTAGCAGTTTCAAAACGCTCAATTTGCGTGGGTGTTAAAACTGCTTTTGGATTTTGAAGGACACCGCTAGCTCCTACAATGTGATCGGATGGAACTGTAATTCGTACACGATAATTTCCGAAAGTCAAAGCAAACTCTCCCTGACCCAAGAACTGTTTGTTCTGCCAACCTTCATAATCATCAAACACACACATGCGAGGGAACCACTGAGCAACGGTGTATAAGTAATTGCCGTCTTCAGGAAAATATTCATAGCCACCGCGCTCACTGAATTTCAATCTGTCTTTTTCTGTATAACTCCATTCAATTTTGAAGCTATACTTCTCACCATTCTTTAACGGAGTTGGCAAATCAATACGAAGCATAGTATAGTTAACAAGGAATGGAAGATCTTTTCCGGTTGCGGCATCCTTTACCGACTTAATTTTGAAACCACCTTGGTAATCATAAGTTTCGCCAGCCAGTGGAAACCACCGAGCAGGGATAGAATCACGCAAGCGGTTTGTTTCGGTCTTATCAGTCATGTTGCCGTTGGAAAGATTATTTTGATCCAATTGCAACCAAACATACTTCATGATTTCAGGAGCATTGTTGAAGTAAGTCACCGTCTCTCTTCCGGTGATCAGCTGTGTTTCGTCATTCAATTCAACATCGATATCATAGTCAGCTCGCTGCTGCCAATAATTAACACCAGGAGCACCCGATGCTGTGCGATATGTATTTGGTGTCGGTAGAGTTTGATCCAACTGTTCAAACTTGCCTGCCCATTTTTTGTCTTGTGCTATCGCGGGCACGATAAGTATGACAAGGAAAATGATTAAATAATTTTTCATGGTTAATATTTGTTTTTTTGCTTTGCTGACGAGCATTTCATGGTAAGATAAATTAAGGAGATAAAAATATAAAAAATAAAAATGCCGCATCTAAATTGGATGCGGCATTGCATTAATGTTTCTTAATTTGTTTTCTTTTTCATTTCATCAAACTTAGAAGGCTGAGCAACTCGCGGAAACACGTTATCATCAACACTAATATCCGAGGTTTCTTTTTGTGGATCAACCGATACGCTAGTCACTTCTTTTTCTTTCGCAAATACTTTGGTCACTTTGGTTTCATTTACGCGCCAAATCTCCGCCGGAATGCGATCTGTTTCCTTTGAACCATCTTTATAGGTCCACTCAATGATGACAGGCATTACCAGTCCGCCTTTATTGGACAGTGTAACTTCATACAGGTTCTTGTTTTCCAACTTTGAAATGACAGCCTTGTCATCAATCTTATTTTGAAATTCGCCATTAAATCGAGGATCAGTTGGGATTACACTGATGTAACTCGGACCGTTGTTAAAATCTTCGGGTACTTTCTTGTCATCCTTTGCTGAAGCAAGATCACCTTTTGCTACCGTCTTTTCTTTGCCTTCCAAATTAGTCTCTGTAGTTCTTAACTTGTACCACTTCACTTGGTCAAGCGACATATCCACATTGTCCGTAGAATAAAACCATCCACGCCAGAACCAATCTAAATCAACGGCAGAGGCATCTTCCATAGTGCGAAAGAAATCAGCAGGTTTAGGATGCTTGAACGCCCAACGTTGCGCATATTCTTTAAATGATCTGTCAAACAATTCATGGCCCATTACGGTTTCGCGCAGTATATACAAGGCCGTCGCTGCCTTTTGGTATTGTTCTGAACCAAATTGTATTATTTGCTCTGAGTTTGTCATTAACGGTCTCATCGTTGCTTTATCTCCCTTCATGTAGGGAACCAAGCCCGCAGGTTTACCGCGATTAAAATCCAAGTTTGGGTAACGCTCCAGCTCCGTAAGCAACTGAACGAAACTATTAATACCCTCGTCCATCCACGTTGTTTGGCGCTCATCGTTATTGATAATCATAGGGAAGAAATTGTGGCCTACTTCGTGAATAACAACACCCAACATTCTCTGAAGAAGTTGATTGTCATAAGTTCCATCTTTTTTCGGACGACCGAAGTTGAAGCAAATCATCGGGTATTCCATTCCAATGCTGGCAGCGTGAACCGAAGTAGCTTGCGGATAAGGATAATCAACCGTGTATTTCGAATACACTTCGATTGTGTTTTTTACAGCCATTGTGGATTCCTTTTCCCAAAGCGGATTTCCTTCCTTAGGATAAAATGACATGGCCAACGGAGAACTGTTGGCGATTTTTACAGCCATTGCATCCCAAATAAATTTGCGCGATGAAGCAAAAGCAAAATCGCGAACATTCGTAGCCTCAAATTGCCAGGTCTTCTTGTCCTTTGCTTTCGTTTTTTCTTTCTCGACAGCTTCCGCCTGCGTTACGATGATAACTGGCTTATCGTAAGTAGTTTTTGCTTTCTCGAAACGAGCAATTTGTTGTGGTGTTAAAACTTGCTGCGCATTTTTTAAACTACCGGTTGCTGCAATGATGTGATCAGATGGAACGGTTATACTTACTTTGTAATTTCCGAAAGGAAGAGTAAACTCGCCGCGGCCTAGGAATTGCTTGTTCTGCCAACCTACCACATCATCATACACGCACATGCGCGGAAACCATTGCGCAATGGTATATTCATAGTTATTGTCTTCGGGGAAATATTCATAACCACTGCGACCACCGGCTACATTGCGATCAAGAACATTGTAAGACCACTCCACTTTAAACGAATATTTTGCTCCTGGCTTCAATGGCTGAGGCAAATCAATTCGCATCATGGTTTTATTGATAGAGTATGTTAAATCTTTGCCTGAAGCATCTTTTATAGATTTGATTTTATGACCTCCATCGTAATCAAATAATCCTAACTGACCCGCTATTTGTTTTGCTGCCGCAGAGTCCCTAACTGAATTAGTTGAGGTCTTAGGGGTGTTGCTGTCTTTCATGAAAAGATTTTGGTCCAATTGCAGCCACAAATATTTCAGCACGTCAGGTGAGTTATTGGTGTAGGTGATGGTCTCGCTGCCGGTGATGCTCTGGTTTTCGTCATTGAGTTCGGCTGTTATATCATAGTCGGCCTGCTGTTGCCAATACTTAGGTCCGGGTGAACCAGAACCCGTACGATATTCATTGGGTGTTGGAAGTATTTGATCAAGCTGCTCAAATTTTCCCTTCCATTGGGGGATATTTTCTTTCGGTTTGTCTTGCCCGATCGCGGCAAATGAACCGATCACAAAAAAAAGTAGTACAAACTGTTTCATAGAATTATGTTAAAATTAAAAATTCAAAGATTTCCGATTTAAAAATTGATCAAGACACAGCAACAATTTTGAAAATTTTTTGGTCTTCCAATATTGAATCAGAAGAGCCTGTCCTTCATCAAAATAAGAGCGATCCCTGCAATGGCTGATGAAAGTACCATCTTCCAATCTCTTCGCGAAACTTTCAACCAATCAACCAAAATATAACTGATTGCCAGAAAAAAAGTTACAACTATTATTTGTCCGAACTCGAGACCAAGATTAAAGGCCAATAAAGGGGTTAGTATTTCATGGCTCTTTCCCAAAATCGCACGGAGGTAATTTGAGAAGCCCATACCGTGAATAAGCCCAAAGAATAACGCAAAGAAATAATTGATCTGAATATTTCTTTTGTAGGTGGCTGCTTCATTTTTAAAAAGGTTTGAAACTGCTGTTATGAAAATAGTAAGCGGGATGAGAAACTCAATCAATTCTGTTTTTACTGAAATTATATTCAATGTAGCCATTGCCAATGTGATCGAATGGCCGATGGTAAAAGCCGTAACAAGAATTAATATCTTTTTCCAATCGCGTACTAAATAAAGAGCACACAAAGCGAGCACAAACAAAATATGATCATAGCCATTGACATAATCAAGGATGTGATCTTTGCCAAGCCCAAAGTAGAGAGGAAATTCGCTCATGAAATAAAATGAAAAATTGCGCTACAAGTATAGCGCAATTTTGGCTGAAGCCTAACCGAAATTTATAAGCAAACTTTATTCTCCTTTCAAATTTTTCACTGGGCTAACGTATATCGCGCGCCATGTTTGTGAGCCAATCGTAAGGCCGCTAAAAATCAAAAGCGAAAGAATTCCAAGGCTGATTGTTAAAATATCCACCGAAACGTGATAGGCCAATTGCTCAAGCCACAAGTTGTTAATGAAATAAGCTCCTGGAACAGCAATTACAATCGCTATCAATAAAATTGCAACGAATCCTTTTGACAACAGGTAAACCAACGCGCCATCACTACAACCCAACACCTTACGAATCGAAATTTCTTTGATGCGAGTCTCGGTTGCATACGTGGCCATACCTAACAATCCCAAACATGAGATCGTAATGGCAAGGAAGGCAATCACACTAAGGATGCTGACGAGGTCGCCAAAAAATATATCGTATATGCGATGCACTTCTTCATAGAAATCTTTGTAATCCACTTTTAAGTCTGGATTTACCTTCGCCCATGCTGCTTCAATGGATTTACCGGCTTGCTCATACGAATCTTTGTACTTTACCTGAAGAATATTAAATTCTTTGGGGTTATATATCAAAGCCATTGCCTCCATTTTTTCCATCAACATTTGGTGGTTATAATTCCTTACCACCCCAATGATTTGATAGCGTGCTGAGTCCTTCTGAATAATAATTTCCTGGCCAATTGCATCCTGATTGCTTTTGAAATGAAAATCTTCAATCGCTTTCTCACTGAGAATTATAAATTTTTTGTTGGATTCTTGATTTGACACCTGAAAAAACCTTCCAGCTATCAATGGCACTTCGATATTTTTAAGATAGTCTTCATCAACTGAAAAATAATAAAGATTAACCCACTCCTTTTCTTCGAATGACCTCTTAAATCCTTCGCCATAACTCGTTCCGGCAGCAGGCAAGTGGGAGGCGGCTGAGACACTTTCAATGTTGCTGTACTTTGATAATTCTGTCTTCAGTGTTTCAGGTGAAGTATTACTTAACGAGACGATTATCTTTTTATCCATATTGAATCCATGATCGGCACGCAGATACATCTGCAATTGCTTGAATACAACAATGACTGAAAGAATGAAAATCAATGAGAAAGTAAACTGCGAAACCAAGAGACCCTTACGCAAACCCATGCGAGAGAATAACTTCATGTTGGTGATTCCCTTTAATACTTTCACCGGTTGAAACCCACTCATTACCAAGGCCGGGAAAAGACCAGCAATTATTCCCACCACCAAAGCAAATGCTAGAAAAATGATGTACACAAAATAGTTTATTTCCAAATCCCACTTTAAGAGTCGCGCGAAACTGAGCTGTTGCATTAAAGGCTTCATGCAAACTAAGAGGACCAAGGCAAGCACTAATGAAAAAAGTGACACAATCAATGACTCTGACAAAAACTGCGTGAAAATCTGCCAACGTTTTGCTCCCGTCACTTTGCGCACACCAATTTCACGAGCGCGTGTTAGTGAACGCGCGATGGAGAGATTAGTAAAATTGAAACAGGAGGTTAGCATTACAACCGCAGCAAGACCGATAAAGAAGTAAACAAATATCCAGGGTAAAAATGGCCCGATTGGATTGTTGATGAATGCACCCGGTGTAATACTCATCAGTTTTTGTGGTGAGTATTTTATTTTTGACTGCGAATCAGGTTTAGGCAGTGTTGTAAAGTGATCCTTCTGAATTCTTTCAAGATGAGGTTGAACGTCATGCAACGTCTTTCCTTTTTCGAGAAGTATGTATACCCATCCCGCAGTGTATTGATACCAGTTGTCTAAATCTTTGCCTCGATCGTGTTTTGCAATCTTCAATTTTTTAACTGTGGAGATGCTTGCTAGCGCATCGAACACAATGTGTGATTTATGATCCGTTTCCTTTAAAACGCCCGTGACTTTGTACGGCCCTTCTCCTCCAACTTTAAAACTTTCGCCTACAGGATTTTCCTGCCGAAATAATTTCTTTGCCGTTTTCTTGGTGAGCACAACAGAATAGGGTTCAGCCAGAGCCGTTCGCTTGTCGCCATACTCCAACTCGTATTCAAATACATCTAATATTTCAGGATCTACATAATAGCCCGCCACAGGAATATTCACATTCTGCTCAATTTCTATCCACATGTTTCCAAAGCCACGAACAATACGAACGGCTTTTTCAATGCCCGTATATTTTTCAATTAGTTCATCTCGGAGCGGAAGTGCGGTAGTTGCTGTTTCTGAACGAGAAGAACCATTTTCTCTACTCGGGATGCTGTTGATCCGGTAAATGCGATCCCGCTTTGTATTGTAGCGATCATACATCATTTGGTCTGCCACCAGCATGATGATCATCATGGATAGAGCCATCGCAATAGCGAGCCCAAACACGTTGATCGCAGAAAAGAACCGATGGCGTAACAAACTCCTGATGGCAGTTTTAATGTAATTACTGAACATAACTATTGCTTTATTGTTTCAAAAAGACATAACAATTCTACGGTGATTATCACCAACTCTTACCTTCTCGAACTAAGACTTTAGAATTCTGAAAATGTTACTTCGAATCTTTCTTCATCAGAAAGTAGTAAATCAAAAATCCGAACGAAACAGATACCGCAAACAATCCATAAGGCAAAGGAGATTCCGGACGCGCAGGAACATACTCCATTATGATTAAAGACAAACCGGCGAAGAAGATGATCAAGCCCCATTTCAATGAGGAATATTTATTGTCGGCTGCGTGCTGTTTGAAAATCGCCTGTGTATCGTCATTCACAAATCCTTTATCGATCATTTTCTTTTTAAGGATATAATCGGTCATTACTTTTGCAAAAAAATAAACAGCTGCGCCAAAAGTACCTAAGATGGTGATCGGCATTAATACTTCTGTTAAATTATGATCCATAGTTGTAAATTTTAATTTCGTTTTTTTATTGATTTGGAGCGTGAGACAGAGGGCTGGCTTATAATGTTGCACTTTATAAAAAAAATTTGACAAATGATTCTGGATTATAGTCACAGGCCAGAACCAGCATCTTTTTAACTAACTTCCTGCAACATCCCCTATAAGCGTTGTGTCTAACCCCGAAATGATAGACGATCGAGCGCTGGTCTCACGCATTATTAGCGGTGATAAACAGGCTTTCCGACTGTTGATCAAACAGAACGAGAGGCTTGTTGCGCATATGGTCAGTCGGCTGGTAGATCGAAATGAGGATTGCGAAGAACTTTGTCAGGATGTGTTTCTAAAAGTGTACGAAAAAATTTCTGAGTTCAACTTTCAATCCAAACTCAGTACCTGGATTGCCACCATTGCCTACCGGATGGGAATCAATCACCTAAGAAAAAAGAAAATTGTATTGAGCGACATTCCTGAAGAAGAAAGTTTTTCTGCTCACTTCATTTCTGATAACGACCCACAGGAAAGTATGCAAGACCATGAACTCGAAGCTATGACTTTGAAACTTATTGACCAACTTCCTCCGCATTACAAAACCATACTCACGTTGTATCATGTTGATCAGATGAACTACAGTGAAATTGGTGAAGCGACCGGAATGCCTGAAGGCACAGTGAAGAATTATCTTTTCAGGGCGCGGAATTTATTGAAAGAAAAAGTAAAGAAGTATCTTGGTAAAGAACAACTGCTATGAGAGACGAGAACGAAGAATTACAAAAACTTTTTGAGCGAGGAGATTTTTCTAATGAGGGAATTGACGCTCAGGCTTTTCAAAAAGTTTTCGATGCTCTGAAACAAGAGCCTACTTATGAGTTGCCGGTTTATTTTGCAGATCGTTTGGTAACTCTTATCGAATCAAAAGAAAAAGCCAAAGAAATTTCACTTGATCGATTTTGGTTAGGTGTAGGATTATTCTCATTTGTGATTGCATTAATTGTTGCTCTTGCTTTAACCGATTTTAAACTTTCATTTGGTGCTTTTCGGTTTTTTTGCAGGTTACCCGGGACTAGTCCTTTTTTGGAATTGCTTTTATTGCATTACTGAATTGGGTTGACAAAAAAATCATTCGAAAGATCGAAGCATTTTAAGTTTAAGCATTCTTTATCAATTCAGAATTCCATTTTTTGTTTTAAGTGCTTCTTCTACCTTTGATCAACACAAATCCCTTCCAAAATGAAAAAAATAGTATTTCTGTCTGCTTTAATCTGCTTTTTCTTTTCTGCCAATGCACAAAAGGAGTATAAGCTTCAATATTCGTTTAAGAAAGGTGACACCTACGAATGGTCTCAGTCAGCATCGGTAAAACAACATCTCGTTGGCCCTGGTTTTGATCAGAACAATGAATCTACCGTTAAGGCCAACGCCTTATTGAAAATAGTAGAGCTAACAGCGAAGGGCGCTAAGTTCGAAATCGAATACACAAAATTGTATACCAATGTTCCGCAGGCAAATATGCTAATGGATTCAGATGGTGACACTACCAAGAACTTGCCTAACAAAATCATGCAAGCAATGAAGGGAAGGAAATTCAATTTTTCTTTGACGAAAGAAGGTACGGTGGAGTCAGTTGAAAATGATGAAAATCTTTGGTCAGGGTTAACAGTTGCCAATGGCTTTAAAGAAGCTCAAGTAGCGCCGATGAAGCAAGCACTTGAAAATTCATTCGGAAAGAACTCAATCAAAGCCAGCCTCGAAACTGCAATGATCAAATATCCCGAGAATAAGATAAAAGTTGGACTTACCTGGAACAACAAAAATGAAATCGGATCACCGATTCCATTAAAGACTGAAAACGTATGGACGCTTGAATCTGCTGAAGATCTTGCCGCAGTAGTTGTTGGAGATGGACAGATTGCCACTACAGACACAACTAAAGTAATCACCTTGCCGCAAGGTTTTAAAGCAACTACTAATTTTAAAGGAAGGCGCGTTGTTAAAAGCCATGTCAACCTAGCCAGTGGCTGGCCGGAAACCTCTAAAGCTTATGCAGAGCAAAAAGGTGTCATGGTTTTATTAGCTGGAGGCCAAATTCCTGAGGACATGAAAATGCAAATGGAATTGAGCACAGAATCTGAATACACTATCAAGAAGAAATAGATTTTCAAGACGCTTTTTAAAACCCTCTGGCAATACCGGAGGGTTTTTCTTTTCTATCCAAGTCCTCGAATTGTTTTCTCAAATAAAAATGCAGGCTTTTTATTCAATAATGGCCTTTCAGTACGCTGGAATCTATTTGCAAAGTTTCTTGAATGTCAGCCAGGGGACTTATTTAGAGTACTCAGAGAAATAATACAAGCGAAGAAAGTGAGTGTTTGGATTCGCCTGTTCAAGATAATTGTACAATCAATTGTACCTCACATAGTGCTCCCACTTTTCCATTACATCCTTAAAATCTTCAGGCAACTCTGAATCGAACCGAATAAATTTTTGAGTTGCAGGATGAATAAATCCCAATGTTTTGGCATGGAGTGCCTGACGTGGAATGATCTTAAAACAATTGTCTACAAACTGTTTGTACTTGGAAAACACAGTGCCCTTCACGACTTTATTACCTCCATACATTTCATCATTGAATATCGGGTGACCAAGAAATTTCATGTGGGCACGTATCTGATGCGTGCGGCCAGTCTCAAGCCTGCACTCGATCAATGAGACATAGCGCAGGTCTTGCAGTAATTTAAAATGCGTGATGGCCGTTCTTCCAAAATCTCCGTCAGGAAAGGCTGTGGTCACTCTCCTGTCTTTCAAGCTCCGCCCCACATTTATGTTAATAGTTCCTTCAGCTGGTTCAGGCACTCCCCACACAATGGCTTGATAGGTTCGTTCAATGGAGTGATCAAAAAATTGTTTGGCCAATGAAGTCATAGCAGTTTCAGTTTTGGCTATCACCAGCAAGCCAGAAGTGTCTTTGTCAATCCGATGAACAAGGCCAGGACGCCCATCATTGCCAGCCATTTGTGGAAGGTTTTGGAAATGATAGGTAAGGGCGTTCACCAATGTGCCAGTCCAGTTTTGGAAAGCCGGATGCACCACCATACCTGCGGCTTTATTCACCACCAGAAGATGCTCATCTTCAAATACAATGTTGAGCGGAATATTTTCGGGTTTTACATCTGTGTCGCGAGGTGGCTCGGGAAACGAAACCGTGATGACATCATTAGGATGAATTTTATAATTCGGCTTGATAGGTTTCTCGTTGACTTTTACAAAACCCTCGTGAATACCGTTTTGAATTTTTGTGCGTGTAACGTTTGGCAATCGATCAATCAGAAATTTATCGATGCGCAATAAACTTTGCCCAGGATCAGCAACAATTCTGTGGTGTTCAAAAAGTTCATCGTCAAGTTCATCTTCCGCGTCAATCATGCGGCAAAAATAAGGATTACTTGACCAACTGAAGTATCTTCTTTACTTCAAATTCTCTTCAAACAATTTCAAAATTCTTTTATACTCATCCGTCCAGCTGCTGGGTTCTACAAAGCCGTGGTCTTCCATTGGGTACGCTGCCAGCTCCCAATTGTCTTTGCCCAACTCAATCAAACGTTGTGATAAGCGCACGGCATCCTGAAAATGAACATTAGTATCTACCATGCCATGACAAATCAATAGATGACCCTTCAATCCTTCAGCATGATAGAGTGGTGAACTTTTCACGTAAGCAATACTGTCAGCAAATGGTTCATTCAAAATATTAGCGGTATAAGGATGATTATAATGCGCCCAATCCGTTACTGGTCGCAGCGCGGCACCAGCAGCAAACACATCAGGTGTTGTGAACATTCCCATCAACGTTATAAACCCACCATATGAGCCGCCATAGATGCCGATGCGTTTAGGATCGATCTTATATTTTTCTACGAGCCACTTCGCTCCGTCCACTTGGTCGGTGAGATCTTTGCCTCCCATGAAACGATAAATGCCCGTTCGCCAATCGCGGCCGTATCCAGCACTTGCCCGATAATCCATGTCGATTACGGTGTATCCTATGTCTGCCAACAAATTATGAAACATGTATTCACGAAAGTAACTGCTCCACCACTTGTGTGCATTCTGTAAATATCCGGCACCATGCACAAAAATTACAGCGGCTCCGTTTGGTTTCGTCGGCTTAAATAATCTGGTATAAACATCGGCACCGTCGCGCGCCTTAAATGTACTCACTTCAGGATCTCGCCAATCATAACTTTTGAATTCATTGGTGAGTGAGTTTGTGACTTGGGTTTCTTTAGCTCCTTTTTTATTTTCCTGTAGATACATT
>Ga0207086_1127_pt1 | contig 13825 bp, 14 predicted proteins | sample Alteio_BWMinHeat_54_FD_153540 | JGI IMG/M metagenome (GOLD analysis project Ga0207086, IMG submission 153540) | Enriched cells from forest soil in Barre Woods Harvard Forest LTER site, Petersham, Massachusetts, United States -... | ecosystem: Environmental > Terrestrial > Soil > Temperate forest >... | reverse complement strand
GTTCCCCGGGCATTGATCGAGCGGCCGAAGATGGGATTTGGAATTCCGATAGACGAGTGGTTGCGCGGGCCCCTTCGCGATTGGGCCGAAGGACTGCTGGAGGAGCGTCGCCTCAAGGACCAGGAGTTCTTCGATCCGTCCTTAGTGCGCGACGTCTGGCGACGGCATTTGGAAGGACGGGAATCCGCCGGATATCGTCTTTGGTCGATCCTGGTCTTTCAGGATTGGCTCAGCCGGCGGCAGCGGCGAGTAGAGCATGAGCCTGCTTTGGAAGCCCTCTGAGGCCGCCATCGGGCTGGAGGAAGTCCTGACGAGGACGCCAATGATGTTCTTGCCCGCCTTCACCTGATCGGTAACGTCCAGGTCGAGCTGCGCAGGCCTCACATAGGCCTCGAGGAAGCCGCGATGGCCACTGAAAGATCCGTTCGTCCACACCCATGCTTCCGCGTTGACGATCGGGGCATAGAGGCGTACCCGTTTTGCTCGGTCCAGCGTGTCGACGTTTACTTCGAATACGTACCAGAGGTCGCCGGTGAGCGGCATTCCATCGGGAGTAGTTCCTCCCGGGACTTGGAGATAGAACGGCATTCCTGTGTCGACGGTCGACCAATCGCTGCGGTCAAGACGGCTGTCGAACCACCGCTGCATCCTGCCGAGGCCACGCGAATCGATGCGGAACCGTGCAACGCGGGGAGCGACACCCAGCACTTTCCCCGTTTTCCCCGACGTCAGGGCGACGAGAGATTCGTAGTGTTTCACGCGCGCCTGGAGATTCCAGTACGTGGGCCCCGAAAAATAGCGTCGGTTGGGTTCGTCTGAATTGCCAACGTATAGGAATGGATTGATCGCCGCGAGCTGTTGACGAAGTTCGAGCATGTTCCGGGCATGCTCCAGCGCTTTACCGTAGTCTCCCTCGAACTCCGCGAAATTCATCGCCCTATACTCACGCAGGTGCACGAGAATCAATCGATCGACGTGCACATGGGTTCGAAAGGGCTCCTCGGTGGCCAGAGCCTCCGCCCGGGATTCGAGGCCCTCGAGTTGCTCCATGAGCGGGTCCGAATAGATGTAAGGCAGGACTCGATCCTCGTGGCCGAGGATTGGCGAGTCTTCCAGCGCATCGTCAATCGCCTGCCAGAAGGCCTTCGAGGGTTCCGAAGCGGGCCCATACCACTTCGAAAAGTAGTCGTCGAGGAGGGCCCGTGCATCCAGGCCGGACTTCCAATACAACTGGGCGCGCAGGTAGACGGTCTGGATGCCAAGGGACATGAGCGCGAATACCTGCTCATCTTCAAATCCGGCGACTCCCATCCGCTTCATGGCGCGTATGTCCTCAGTGGCCTTTCGCATCAGCGGCATCGGTGCCAGCGCCGTGACTATCATCGGGAAGTTGTAGTTGTAGACGAATACGTGGCGACTGACCTGGGTCCAGCGCCGCAGGATCGCGGCGTTCAGCTGCTGCTGCCAGCTTCTCGCCGAGTCGAGCGGATGCAGCAAGTCGCACCAAATGGCCGCGTACATGACCCCCACATTGGGCTCGAGGACGAGGCCTTCTGCCGGGAGCGTGCGGTTGGCGTATCCGTTCGTCGTGACTATGAAGCCCGGATACTGAGCTGCGACGTCCCTTGCGACCTCATTGACGAATTGGAACCACTCCTCGCTGATCGAGCGGTCGTTCGCTACATCTGCACGGCCACCGGGTGATGTAAAACCCAACGAGCGTGCAAGGGCGGTGGGCGAGAGGTCCGAGGGGTTGCCATCATCGGGCGCTATGCCGACCGAATTGAAGGTCGGGTCGCGCACTTTTTCGTGCCGGATCTTGTCGATGATCCGCGCGGCCACGAGCCCCGGGGCCTCGCCGTTGGTGAAGCTCACCATGTGCTCGTCGAGACTGCCGTCGGCGCGCGTCGCAAGAGGAGGGGGCCCGTCGACGGATTGCCTTGCCGGCAAGTATTGGGCTAGCGATCCGTCTCGCGGAATCGCGAGGATTGAATTCGGCTCGATGGACATCTTGTTGTGCAGGCGCCAGAGCGCGTCCTCCGCCCGAAGCTCGGGGGCCAGGTTGCCGCTCCAGGATCGCACGATGAAATCGGGGGCATCGCGCAACAGGAGATCTCCAATTTCGATCGTCGACTTTTTGGGGATGTAGGTTCCGAACTCTCCCGGCATGAACCACCGGACTCCGAGGAGATTCAGGAACTGGCTTACGGCGAAGAAACTGCCGTTGTACGGGCCTTCATCATTCCCCACGAGGCTGATTGCGTTCCCACGTATCTGGATGACGTAGCCCTCTTCCTGCCGTGCCGGCGTCACCCCGCGTGGAGCATTGACTTCCAGGCTTTCCGTTGCCCGGCTTTCGCCAACCAGCACTCTTGCCACCGTCCCCACGGGGAGGGATTCCTGTTGGATCGGAAGCCGCGCACCGGACATTCGTTCGATGTAGGTCTGTAGTTCATGTGCCGCCAAGCTGAGTTTTTCGTGTCTTGTGCACCGATGATGCAACTGGGGTCTGCACGGCGTTGTCGTAACGACCTCGTCGGCGACCACGATAGTGGCAACCGGGCGGCCATCCTGGACCAGAATTAGCGCCTGAGCCGGGAGTGAAGCGACCACCAACACGACGGTGGCACCCGCAAGAGGGCGAAAGCTGGCAGAAAGGTTCACGAAGGCCGAGTGAATGGAATGTCGAAAATGGGTGTTAATCCCGTTATTGGCCCGCAATTTGACTCTCGTCAAATACGCACGTAGAATCTGGGCGGTGCGAAGTGCCTGTTTTTTCAAGGAAGTACAAAAGGTTACGACTGTTCGTTTGTCTTGTTTCTAGTTTGTACTTAGGCTTTCAGTTTCTCCAAGAACTGCTCATTTCAGGAGCGATACTCTCGTGAACTGGCGCGCAGGGTGGTTGGCGGTGTTGGGATGCCTTCTGGCAGGGGTTTCGCACGCCCAGACTCAGGTGATTCGGCCGGCATACCAATTTCCAGAGACCAACACCAGTGGCGATCGCGCCGCGAGCGTGCAAATGGGTGACTCGCCTTTCTTCTTCACGCCATATATCGGCGTCGCAGCCGGGCGGGACAGCAACCTTTTCTACGCGCCCAACAATGAGCGGGCTTCCAATCTGTACGTCGTGAGCCCGGGATTCAAGATTGACGCTCGTACCGAGGCGAGCGTAGTCCAGCTCACTCACCTCTCGCAATTTGGTGAGTACACATCGAGCAGCGACGACGACTACCAGGATCACACAACCCGCTTCCAAGCCGATACGGCCTTCGATCAGCGGACGTTCCTGCGGTTTGGATATGACTACCTCCACCTTCACGATCCGCGAGGCTCCACGGACCGCGCGGTCTCGACCCGGCCGGACGTATACAGGCTGTCGACACCCAGCGTGACGTTCGCGTATGGGGCGCCCGGCGCCCAGGGCCGAGTCGAGGCCTACTACTCGGAAGGGCACAAGGATTACCTCAACAATCGCGAGACGACCGAGGCGAGCGACCGGCTGACCCGGGAATACGGCGGCGCGTTCTACTGGCGGGTTGCACCAAAGACCTATGCGCTCGCGGAGGTCAGGCTGGACAATCTGCTTTACGACGACCCGGCATCTCCCAGCAGCCATGAGCGCCGCTACTACCTGGGCGTCAGCTGGGAGGCGACCGCGGCAACGACCGGCACGGTGAAGGTCGGGCGCCTCGAGAAGAAGTTCGACAATGGCGAGCTTCCGGACTTTTCCGGCTCGAGCTGGGAGGCGGATATCCTCTGGGCGCCGAGGACCTATTCCAAATTTGATTTCTTCACCGCCCGCCAGACAAACGAATCGACGGGGCTGGGAAACTTCATTCTTACCGACTACTACGGGGTGAACTGGAACCACGATTGGAGTTCCAAGGTCACTACGGGGATTCTCGCCCGGTACCAGACCGACGACTACCAGGGATTCGACCGTCGCGACAAGACGACGACACTGGGTTTCAAGGTGGGTTACCGGTTCCGCCGCTGGTGTACCTTGGGTGCTGAATACGACTACACGCACCGCGATTCGAGTCTGGACAACTTCGACTATGACAAGAGTCTTTACCTGCTGACGGCTACGCTGACCCTGTAGTCCGGCGGGGCGGTCTGCGCCTCTCAATTTTTTCACTGCAACACAATATGCGGACCGTATTCGCTCTTCTGCTCACCGCCCTATGCTGCAACGTGGCAGCTCAGAATGCCGAACTTTCGAGCTACAAGCTTGGTTCTGGCGACATGATCACGATTCGCGTCCTGGGCGAGGACGACTTGAAGCGTGAACATGTGCGGCTTTCGGATGCCGGGTCCATCTCGTTTCCTATCCTTGGCGAGATCCCCGTCAAAGGGATGACAGTCGGCGGGCTCGAGGAATACATCACGGCGCACCTCAAGGGGCGATACCTCGTGAATCCGCAGGTCAACGTATCCATCGATGAATACCGGAACTTCTTCGTCAATGGAATGGTGGAAAAGCCCGGGGGATATCCGTTCGTGCCCGGCCTCACGGTGCGCAAGGCGATCACCATAGCCGGCGGATTCAAGGAGCGAGCCTCGCGAGATAAATTCAACATCGTTCGAGACGACGACGCGACTCAAACGCCGCGGCGTGCAGACATGAACACGCCTCTGCGCCCTGGGGATATCCTGACCGTCGAAGAGAGCTTCTTCTAGATGAACGACCTGAACCTGCAAGAACGCCTGGCGCAAGCCGAGCCCCAGCGCGGGCCGCTCGACGAAGCCAACTCACTGGATATCGTCCAATATTGGAAGGCGATCTCCAAGCGCCGTTGGTCGATCCTTGCACTGATGATTTTGATGACCATCCTGGCGACGCTGATTGTCTTCGCCGTGAAGCCGCTCTACAAAGGGGCAGCCGTGCTCCTCATAGAGCAGGGCAAGAACAAGGTGGTTTCGATCGAGGAGATCTACAGCAAAGGCATAGTCGAACCGCAGTACTACCAGACCCAGGTCGAGATCCTGAAGAGCGACGAGTTGGCCCGCAAAGTCGTCGAGAAACTCAAGCTCCAGAACCACCCCGAATACGATCCACGCCAGACGGAATCCGACATTGTTGCGCGGTGGATCCCGCTCTTCCGCGATCCGAAGCCGAAGAGCGAAGAGGATGCCATCAAGGCCGCGGTCAGGCGCTTCAAGAAGGATCTGGATATCGAGCTTGTTCGCAACTCCCAGCTCGCGCGCATCTCCTTCGTGTCGTACGACCGGGAGCTCGCGGGAACCGTTCCCAACGCGGTGGCCGAGGCTTTCATCGAGAGCGACCTCGAAGCTCGCATGGCCATGACTCAGAAAGCCAGCGATTGGATGCGCGGCCGCATGGGCGAGCTTCGAGGCAAGCTCGATGCCGCAGAGAAGGCGCTTCAGGATTTTCGCGACCGCGAGCATATTGTCGACGTGAAGGGCGTCGCGATGTCGGGCGCGTCGAAGCAGTTGGATGATCTCACGGGCAGACTTGTAGAGGCGCGCCAAAAGCGCCTCCAGGCCGAATCGGCGTACAGCCTTTCCCAGCAGGTCCGGACCGGAACCCGGGCGCAAACCTCATTTGACAGCGTCCCGGCGGTCATGCGCGATCCGCTCGTCCAGAGGATGAAGGAACAAGAGGGAGAAGCAGAGCGCCGATTGAGCGACGCGCAAAATCGCTATGGGCCGGAGCACCCGAAGATGATCCAGGCCAAGTCGGAGCTGGCCGCCGCGAAGGAGAATACCCGCAGGCAGATCGACGTAGTGGTCAACGGCCTGTCCCGCGAGTACGAGGCTGCGCGGGCCAACGAGATCGCCACGGAACAGGCCTTGGCTCAAAGCAAGGCGGATATCCAGGGATTCAACAAGAAGGAATTCCAGCTGGGAATCCTGGAGCGCGAGGTCCAGCAGAACCGCGGTTTGTACGAGCTGTTCGTCAACCGGCTCAAGGAAACCGCGGCCGCGGGTGACATGCAATCGACAATTGCGAGAGTTGTAGATCCGGCAATCGTGCCGTCGGGCCCCTATGCACCGAGAAAGGTATTGATCATCTCGGTCGTGGCTCTGGCCACGCTGGTCATAGCTGCGATGCTTGCCCTGCTTCTCGATAGGCTGGCCAACACGGTGAACTCGACGTCGGACGTCGAGAATCGCCTCGGCTATCCCGTTCTTGGGGTCCTCCAGAAGATCAAGGGCTTCATGAAGAAGGGCATGGCCTCGGAGCTGGCGTTCTTCCAGGACACTCAATCGACTTTCGCCGAAGCGGTCAGGACGGTGCGGACAAGCGTTCTGATGTCCGCGCTGGACGAAATGCACAAAGTCGTCGTTATCACCTCCTCTGTTCCGGAGGAGGGAAAGACCACGTTGTCGTTCAACCTGGCCTGCGCGCTGGGCCAGGTGAAAAAGGTGCTGCTCGTCGACGGGGATTTGCGGCGTCCCAAGGTTTCTCGCCTCGTTGGGCGCGATCCCAGGGCACCAGGGCTCGCGGACCTCGTTGCGGGCCAGGCCCAGGTGAGCCAATGCGTATTTTTCGATGACAGGGCGGGAGTTCACATCCTGGCCTCGGGTACGGTTCCTCCAAATCCGCTGGAGCTGCTCAGCTCGGCACGCTTTCAATCGGTGATCACCAAGTTGAAGGAAGCTTTCGACATCGTGGTGATCGACAGCGCCCCTTTGCAGCTGGTCAGCGATGCGCAGGTGCTCTCGCAGTTCGCCAGCTCGGTCATCTACGTAGTCAAGGCCGATGCCACGCCCTACCAGGTTGCCCAGAACGGGCTGAAGAAGTTGCGCAGAGTGAATGCTCCGATCCTTGGCGTAGTGCTGAACCAACTCGATCTCGAGAAGGCCGAGAAGTACTACGACGAGTACAGCGGGTATCGCAGCTATAAGGGCTACAAGAAGTATGGTTATACGAAAGCCTACGGGCACTGAGCACGTGAATACCGCCAACCGCTCGCTCATGGTCGCACCGGCTCTTGTCGGGCTGCTCGCGGCGGGCGTGGTGTCCGTGAAGCTTGGCATCGGTGGCGAGGCCACTTATGCGGCGAACCGTGCTTTCGACGAATCGAGGTTGTCGGGATTGCCGCTTGCTCCGCAGAGGCTCCAGTCGATGCGCGACCAGCTCGCAAGCGCGGTCAGGTGGAGCCCTCGCGACCCGAGCATCCACGAGCTCCTGTTCGTATCGGCGGGTTCTTCGCTCGGTACGGAGCAAAAGTTGGAGGACGCCGATCGCGCGATCTCCGAGGCGCTTCGCTTGCGTCCGGCTTCAGCGGTGACGTGGGCCAACTTCGCGGCCCAGCGTTACCTGCGGGGCGACACGGGCGTTACCTTCGAGACAGCCATCGAACGAGCCGTCGAGCTCGGACCCTACGAATCCGAGGTTCAACGGATCGTCGCCAACTACGGACTCGCGGTCTTCGACGAGGTCCGTCCATCGACGAAGTCCGCGATCGAGAAAGCAGTCGTTGCAGGCATGGTGTGGGATGTCCGGCCAATGATGCAGATTGCGCAGAGGCGTGGTAGGCTCGATGTCGCCTGCCGACTGGTTTCAACATCTCCGCGCCCCGACAGGAAATGGTCTCAACTTTGCGAAAGCATGGAGGCAAAATCATGAAAGCGATCTCCGCAATACTGGGGCTCATCGCGCTCTTGTTCATCGGCGTTGCTTGCGCGGCGTCCGCAGTCGCTACGTCGGTAAACGGAAGCGCCCAGGTGCAAGTGGGGACAGGTGCTCCCCAAGTACTGCGCCAGGGCGATTTTTTGGACCAGGGCGCTACCGTCATCACGGGGCCGGGGTCTTCGGTGGTGCTCAAGTTCGACGATGGGCAGATTGCGGCACTCTCCGGGAACTCGCGGATGGCGATCACCGCCTATCAATATGATCCGGCTACCGGAAACGGGAATATCTTCCTTTCACTCGTGTCGGGCGGGATGCGGGCAATCACGGGACTGATCGGCCGCCGGTCTCCGAACAACGTTGCGTATCGCGCAGCGACGGCCACGATCGGGATCCGGGGGACGGACACGACGATATTGGTGACGCCCGGCGGGGACATCGCGGTGATCGTGGATAGCGGCGCGGTGACCTTCACCCAGGACGGAGTCACGGTGACGGTCTCAGCGGGGCAGGCCCTCCTCGCCCTGAAGGGTTTCAAGGCTGTTGTCGACTCGATCGCCAACATCCTCAGCAAGTTCCCGCCGGAGTTCGCCGCGGAAGTCGCGCAGTTCCGGGCTTTGGGCTCCCAAATCCAGGCGGCGATCAACCTGATCGAGAGGGACAACCCCGGTCTTGGCGGAACTGGCTCGGTGGGCGGAGCGGGAACACCTGCGGGAGGCGCTGGCGGCGGTGGCAACAACGCCAGTCAATAGTCACTCTCCGCAGCTCAATCCCAAGGGCCATCGCGCATGCGCGCATGGCCCTTTGTTTGACCATCTAAGTGAGGGATAGGCAAGGCAACACGCGTAGCAAGGGTGACCACGACGCGTGGCTATTCTGGGCATTCGTGATCCTTCAGCTCTGGCTGCCCATCCCTCTCGGTAGCAATCGTCCCTGGGCGTGGACGGTCATGGAAATCGCGATGTTTTCGCTCCTCTTTGCGTGGCTTGCGTTGTGGGCGACGGGACGGGTTGTTCCCCCGGAAGCCTTGAAGAGTTCCTGGCCCGCGTGGATCTTCCTGACGGCCTGGTTGCTTTTGGAATCGTTGCATGTGGTTCCGATGCCGGAGACCGTGGTGGCGGCGCTCTCGCCGGAAGCCGCACGGGTGCAGTCCTATCTCACGGAGGCCGGCATTCCGGCGTCTTCGACGACCCTGTCGGTCGATCCGCACGCCTCACTGGTTTCGCTCATGAAGACGCTCGCGCTCGTGGCGGTCTTCTTCCTCTCGCTAGCGCTCCTCAACAGGAGACCCCGGGTCTCGTTGCTCGCGCGCGCGATCGTCTATTGGGGCACATTGATATCCGCGGCGGCCATCATGCTTCATGTCACGGGCGCCAAGATGGAATACTTCGGCATGCCGTTGTCGTACGAAGATTCCTCCAAGGGGACGTTCACCAACCGCAATCACTTCGCCGGATACCTCGAGATGGTATTGGCGCTGGGAATCGGTCTCCTGATCGGCGGGCTCACCGACCGGCGTGCCGACAGCTGGAAGAAATTCCTGAGGCTGGCGATCGAATGGCTCTTCAGCCCGAAGATGATCCTCCGCCTCGCGCTCTGCATCGTCGTCATCGCGATGACGACGACCCACTCGCGCATGGGGAATGCGGCGTTTTTCTCGAGCCTTCTCATTGCGGGCTTGATCGGGATCTCGCTTTCACGCTATGCAACGCGCAATACGATCATCCTCCTGGTGAGCCTGGTCGTCATCGATGTCGCCATCGTGGGAAGCTGGTTCGGCGTCGACAAGCTCGTGAAGCGAATACAGGAAACCACCATCGAGGACGTGCAGGAGCGCGAGGATCCTGCTGCGTCGACGGTCAGGCTGATCAAGGACTATCCGATCGTCGGTGCAGGGCCGGGAACGTTTTACGTCACATTCCCGAGGTATCGCGGCGAGAAGGTCTACGACTTTTTCGATCATGCTCATAACGACTACGCCGAATTCGCCGCCGAGTCGGGCCTGGTTGGCCTTGCGATTCTCGCTGGCGTCGTCATTACGAGCCTCGCGGCGGCTATTCGCGCCCAGTGGCTCCGGCGCGATCCACTCATGCGCGGGATGTCCTTCGCCTGCATCATGGGCGTGACTGCAATCCTCATTCACTCCTGGGTCGACTTCAACCTGCAGATTCCGTCCAACGCAGACCTGTTCGTCGTCCTCCTGGCGATCGGATGGATATCGCTGAACCTCGACCGCCGGCATTCGGGCCCTGCGGGTGAGGGACCCGCCAAGGTCGTCGCCGCATGAGCGGAATGCCGCTGACAGCCAGCCTGCTGAAGCTCCGCCCTTTCTGGCTCGCATGCGGCGCAGGCTTCATCGTGCTGGTGATCTATCTTTCGCTCATGCGCAATCCGATCCAAGCGCCGGTATGGTTTAACTTCAAGATCGGTCACATGCTGGCTTACGGCTGGTTGATGTTCTGGTATTTGCAGATCTACAGGCGCTGGACGCAGCGCGCCGCGATAGCCGCGGCACTCTGCTTGATGGGCGTCGCGCTTGAGTACGCTCAGGGCATGACGGGCTATCGCGACTTCGCTTATTCGGACATGCGCGATAACGCGATGGGAGTAGCTATCGGCCTCTCGTTCGCCCTTACGCCCTTTCGCGACACACTCCTCTTCGTGGAGTCCACGACGCTGGGGTCACGGCGATGAGGATATTGGTTTCGGGCGCGGCGGGCTTCATTGGTTATCACCTGAGTGAGCGACTGCTCGCGCGAGGCGACGCTCTCCTGGGTCTCGACAATCTCAGTTCTTACTACGATGTTTCCCTGAAGCAGGCTCGACTCGATCGGCTGACCGCGAAGAAGGGCTTCGAGTTCACCCGTACGGACCTGTCCGACAAGGCGGGCATGGCCAAGGTCTTCGATTCAGGTCGCTTCGATGCCGTGGTGAACCTCGCCGCCCAGGCGGGCGTGCGTTACTCGATCGAGAATCCTCATGCGTATGTCGAGGCGAATCTGGTCGGCTTTACCAACGTGCTGGAGGGGGCCAGGCACCACGGGGCCGGACACCTGGTATTTGCCTCGACAAGTTCGGTCTATGGCCTCAACGCAACTCTGCCGCTCTCCGAGACGCAGAACACTGATCACCCTGTCTCCCTCTACGCCGCGACCAAGAAGGCGAACGAGGTGATGGCGCATTCGTATGCGCACTTGTTCGGAGTGCCTAGTACCGGACTTCGATTCTTCACCGTGTACGGGCCTTGGGGACGCCCGGACATGGCGCTCTTCAAGTTCACCAAGGCGATCCTGGCCGATGAACCGATCCAGGTCTTCAACGAAGGGCGCATGGTGCGCGACTTTACGTACGTGGACGACATCGTGGAGAGTATCGTCCGGGTCATCGATCGGCCCCCAAAACCCAATCCCGAGTGGGATGCAAGAGAGCCTGCAGCTCCTACGAGCTCTGCGCCCTGGCGCATATACAACATCGGCAACAACCAGCGAGTCGAGCTGATGCGCTATATCCACGCCATCGAAGAAGTCCTCGGCAAGAAGGCGAAGCTCGACCTGCTTCCCATGCAGGCGGGTGACGTCGCGGCCACTGAGGCGGATGTGAGTGCCTTGGAAGGGCTGACCGGGTTCAGGCCCAAGACCCCGGTCGAGGAGGGAATACCGAGATTTGTTGCCTGGTACCGCGAATACTATCGGTCTTGATAGACTAGCCGCTGTCGACCTTTCGGAAGGCCATCCAAATAGGGGGTGTACGCATGTCCAAGATCGCAGGCGTCACAAAGGGTGTGAATCGCGCGAGGCGCAACCTGTTCAAGGCGGGCACCACGCTTGGCGCGGTCGGGCTGGCCTTCCTGTTCTCCTCCGCCAGCCGGAAGGCGTCCGCGGCGGCGGCCGGCCCTTGCTTCCTGAAGGGAACGCGCATCACAACCGTCGGAGGCGAACAGGCCGTTGAGGACTTGGCCGTGGGATCGCGGCTGCCGACGATGTTCGGTGGCGATCAGCCGATCGAGTCCATCACAAGACAGGTGTTCCGGAAGAGCAACGGGACGCAACACTGGCGCAAGAGCCAGATGTTGGTAAAGATCGCCCGTTCCGCGCTTGCCAACGATGTCCCTCACTCGGATCTCTTCGTGACGAGCGGACACGCGATCCATGTGGACGGCGTGCTCGTGCCCGCCGGATATATCGTCAACGGAACTACGGTGACGTGGTTCGCGCCGGAATGCGATGAATTCGAGGTCTATCACTTCAAGCTGGAAAATCACGACGTCATCCGGGCACAGGGCGCGTTGTGCGAGACGTTGCGCCTGACCGGCGAGCCTTGCCTGCCACTCGTCGGGTACTTTGGCGGCCGCAGCGAGATCAAGTCGCGGTTGCGCAGTGCGCTGTCGCCGTGGATCGATCGACGCGAGAACCTGGACATCTTCAGGGACCACATCGAAGAGCGCGGAATCTTCCAGGCACGCCCTTTCAGCGGGTGACGGCGAGAGTGTGTTAGCCGGCTATCCCCTTTGTTTTTGTTGGGATTTTAGGGTAGAATAGCGGGCTTGACTGGATCCCCGCCTTCGCGGGGATGACGACTGTGTCCTTGCTCCAGCGCCTGGCGCCCATGCGCGGAGCTCTACCCATAAGGAGATTCAAACTTGCGCCATTACGAGATCGTTTTCATCGTTCACCCCGATCAGAGCGAGCAGGTTCCCGCGATGATCGAGCGGTATCGCAACACAATCACGCAGGGCAACGGCACGATCCATCGGATCGAGGATTGGGGCCGCCGCCAACTCGCGTATCCCATCCAGAAGGTGTTCAAGGCGCACTACGTGCTGATGAACATCGAAGTGGGCAACGAAGTGCTGAGCGAGCTCGAGCACGCGTTCAAGTTCAACGATGCGGTGCTTCGCCACCTCACCGTGAGCAAGCCCGAAGCCGAGACGGGTCCGTCGCCGATGATGAAGGAAGAGAAATCGCGCAACGTGACCGACGGCCCGGCCGCCGACAAACCCGCGGATCGCGAAGGCTCGGCCCCGGCGGCCCAGCCCGCGGCGGCATAAAGGAGACTCACCATGCCCAGACCCTCACCGCGCGGCCGCAACAAAGGCAAGTTCGCCAAGAAGGACGGACGCAACCAGAACCGTGGGTTGTTCCGCCGCCGCAAGTTCTGCCGCTTCACCGCGGAGAACATCAAGCATGTCGACTACAAGGACATCGCGATCCTGAAGGACTTCATCAACGAGAACGGGAAGATCATCCCCGCGCGCATCACGGGCACGAAGGCGCGCTACCAGCGCCAGCTCGGCATCGCGATCAAGCGCGCGCGTTTCCTTGCTCTCATCCACTACACCGACCTGCACTGAGGAACCGCCATGCAAGTGATCCTGATGGAAAAAGTGGTGAACCTCGGCGGCCTGGGCGACGTGGTGAAGGTGAAGGACGGCTATGCCCGTAACTTCCTCATCCCGCAAGGCAAGGCCAAGCGCGCCTCCGAGAAGAACCTGAAGGAATTCGAGGGCCGCCGCGCGGAGCTCGAGAAGAAAGCCAACGAGCAGCTCACCGGCGCCCAGGAGCGCGCGGCGAAGCTCGAGGGCGTGAAGCTCGAGGTCGCGCAGAAAGCCGGCGTTGACGGCCGCCTCTTCGGCTCCGTCACCAACGCAGACATCGCCGAGGGCCTCACGAAGTCGACTGGCGTCACGGTGAAGAAGGCCGAGATCCGCATGCCCACGGGTCCGCTCAAGCACATCGGCGAGTTCCCGATCGTCGTGGCGCTGCACTCTGACGTTCTCGCGAACATCGTGGTGCACGTGGTGGCCGAGGTCTGATTCGGGGACGGACCCCGAAGCTGCACGAAGGGCCGCCTCGCGCGGCCCTTTTCATTTTTTTTTCGTGCCAAGTGGCTCACGTGGCGAGCCAGCGATGATTTATATTTTCCCCACAGGTTGTCCACAGGATCACCTATTGCATGGGGGTAATCGCAGTGACACACTCGCGCCTCGCGGTGCACGAGAGCGCCGATTTCGGGGAGAAAAAAACTACCATGCCCTCGGTATCTGCGGGTTCTGATCGCTTTTCTCGCGGCGGCAACGTTCCTGGCGACTCGCAGATCGAGTCACTGCGGCTGCCGCCCCATTCCGTCGAAGCGGAACAGGCTGTCCTGGGTGGGCTGCTGCTGTCCAACTCCGCGTGGGATCGCATCGGCGACGTCGTCGCGGAGTCCGACTTCTATCGCGCCGAC
>Ga0207086_1167_pt1 | contig 13877 bp, 9 predicted proteins | sample Alteio_BWMinHeat_54_FD_153540 | JGI IMG/M metagenome (GOLD analysis project Ga0207086, IMG submission 153540) | Enriched cells from forest soil in Barre Woods Harvard Forest LTER site, Petersham, Massachusetts, United States -... | ecosystem: Environmental > Terrestrial > Soil > Temperate forest >... | reverse complement strand
CTCTCGAAAACATTATGCGTACCCTAAACATCTTGCCTGTGGCCCTGGCGCTCAGTGCATTGCCGCTGACTGCGGCCGCCCAGCAACCGGCGACACTGAGCCTAGTGGTGGACAAAATTGTGGCGCAAGAGCAGGCGGAAATGCAGTTCCTTCGCCAGTACTCGCCACTCGTGGAGACGTACATCCAGACTCTCCGCCCGGATGATCATCGGGGCGCAGTGCCGGACAGCGATAAGTATTTTCTCGGCCGCGCCGACCTGACGAAGGGCGTGGAGCTCGAACCGCTGGTCCGCGGCACTGGAACCAAGCACAAAATATTCGGCGGCTTAGGGAACTTCTTCTCGATGGAATTTCTCCCCGGCGGCTTCCTGCAGATGATCTACCTGGATATGAATGGCTTCGATCGCCTGCATTACAGATTTGATTACGTCCGCCGCGAGTTCCTGGGCGAAGTCCGTTGTCTGGTCTTTGACGTCGATCCATTAACAAAGTCCGACAAAGGACGCTTCGTCGGCCGCATCTGGGTGGAGGATCAGGATTACCACATCGTGCGCTTCAACGGCGCCTACGGCGGCTCGTCCATGACCAGCTACTATTTCAATTTCGACAGCTGGCGCGCGAATGGCGGAAAGAACCAATGGTTCCCGGCCTTCATCTACAGCCAACAAGGCGACTCCCAAGACGCACAGACCAAGAGAATGGCATTCAAACCATTCAGGGCGCAGACCCGCCTTTGGGGCTACGCCCTTGGCCACGCTTGGGAAGAGCAAGAAATGAGCAATGTCCTGGTGGAGTCGGCGACGCCGGTGAAGGATCAGACTGAAACTGCCAACGACTACTCGCCGCTTCAGGCGGAGCGCTCCTGGCACCGGCAGGCCGAAGACAACGTCGCGGACAGCATGGAGCGGCTGGGCTTGATGGCGCCATATGGGGACGTGGATAAGTTGCTCGAGACGGTGGTCAACAACCTCGAGGTCACCAATGATCTCGACCTCCAGCCGGAGGTCCGCTGCCGTGTGCTAATGATCTCAACGCTTGAGTCCTTCACAATAGGCCACACCATCGTCCTGAGTCGCGGCTTGGTGGACGTACTGCCTGATGAGGCCAGCCTCGCGGCCATTCTCGCGCACGAACTCGGTCACGTCGTGCTGGGGCATCGCATGGACTCCCAATTCGCGTTCCTCAATCGCGTGCGGTTCGACGAAAAGGAAACGTTCCACCACTTTGGCTTCACTCGCACACCGGAAGAGGAACAGGCGGCGAACCAGAAGGGGATCGAACTGCTGAGGAAGTCGCCATACAAGGATCAGTCCGGGACCGCCCAACTCTTTCTCCAAGCGCTCAATAGCCGATCGAAGGAGATCCCCAACCTTATCAGTCCTCACCTGGGCAACAGGGTCCCGATAAGTTGGGCCATCGGTTCCGCAGAGTCCACCGCGCAGCCGCCTGCTGCAAAGCCAGCGGCTAACGTCATTGCCGCGCTGCCGCTCGGCGGACGCATTAAGATCGAACCGTGGAACGATCACCTACAGATGCTCAAGTCCAAGCCAGTAAGTGCGGTAGCTGAATACGAGAAAATACCGTTCGAGGTCACTCCGTTCCTCCTCTATCTCACGCGCCAAGGAGATCACTCATCCACAGAAGCTCCTGGCGCCGTATCAGCCAAGTCAGATTCAGATGCAAATCCATAGTCGACTTAAAAGGAAGTCCGCCCGTCGGCGAACCGATGTGCATGCTTGAGTCAACAGCGTGCCCCATTTTTCATGTTGCAATCGAAGTTACTTGAGTCTAGTATTTGCGCGACTGTTGTCCCCCAGTAAAGAGATGGGAACTCGGTCAAGAGTAGCGCCCTCGGCTTTCTAAGACCTATCATTCGCGACGGTTCCCGTCCGTAAAGTCCTGCGTACTTCTACATTCCGCCATCTCTCGAAAGCTCGCAGGCGGTGGTGGTACATGTTGCAGCAGTCCGCTTTCCATTCCAGGAGGTTCACCTCCCGATTCGAGACGCACGAGCGTGTCTGGGTCGATTGGCGCTGCAATGGACGTGAAGACATTTCACGAGTTCGGAATATGAGCGTGGGTGGTCTGTTTGTAGAGACAGCAACGTCAACGGGCCTGGGTTCCACAATCAAGCTGGAGTTTCTTGTTCAGGAGGGACAGATCAGGGCCGACGCTGTTGTAAGGCGTATAGTACCCGGTCATGGTATGGCATTGAAGTTCACGGCAGTGAGTGATCAAGACTGCACGCGTTTAGCAGCATTGATGAACAGACTCCGCCATTCGTCCTGATTTCTGCATTGCGAAGAAGCAGACTTGTGCCTGAGTATCAGCATACGATTCGGCCGTGATTTGCGCCCAGGTGTTCAGTTCGGTCGAGGAGCATACAGATCGGAGAATACTGAGTCTTTCAAAACGCCGCTGAGCGAAGAATTGTGAACTCGCAATCTCTCCCCATACTCGATGTATCCGAGCTTCTTGAACTTATTCATAAAATAACAAACGCGGCTGCGGGTTGAGCCAATCAATCCGCCGAGCGTCCCTTGACTGATCTTCGGGATGACCGCAATTGGCTTGCGTATCTTGTCGTATCGGGCCACCAGTAACAGCGCCCGCGCCAACCGTTCCTCACAGGAGTTTAAGTGTTGGTCGATTAGGTCCTCTTCAATCCGGATATTGCGTCCAAGCAAGCAGGCGATGAAATGGTCTGAGAACTCATGGCCATTGTGGAGAGCGCGCGTCATCTCCCTCTTTTCGATGACCAGGATCCTACATCGTGTCATTGCCGTAGCGGTCGCCGTGCGGAACGCTTGTTCCCTCATGCATCCTGCACCGAAGTAGTCTCCACGTTGGAGAATCGCGAGCACCGTCTCCTTACCCCTCTTCGACCTAACTGTAACTTTCACTTGCCCGCTCTCGATGTAGAACACTTCCTTACCAGCGTCGTCCTGCGAACAGATGGCCTGCCCCTCGCGAAATAGGGCGATAACGTTTTTCGCGCCCATTTTTGTGAGAAATACCGCTGGGCGAAAAGACCGCTGGCGCTTACGAGTCATCGCGTTCTCGAAGACCCTGCTTTTGATTTTGGAGGGGTGCCGTTTTCACGGACAAATCAATAGCACACTTGGTCTGGCCGTTTATGTGCCATTTTGAACGGTTTGTACGATTTTCGCGGATTACCGTCGGGGAATCCCTTCACCAGCGATACGCCGTGCCAGCGGCGCCTACCCCTCAGAGTGGGTCTAACACCGAGATGGCTGCCCGGTTATTCCTATCTAGATGACCGCCGAAGACTCTACTTCAGATAGGTACGGACAATCCCGATCAGATCCTCCGCTGCTTCCTCCGAGGATTTTGAATTCCGTGGCATGTGGTTGCGGATGTGGTCCTCCATCAACTCTGCCATCAGGCTATTGATGGCTCCTCGGGCGGCCGCCAGTCGCTGCAATACGTCCGCGCACTGTTCGTCATCATTCAGCGCGCGCAATGTCGCTTCCAGCTGGCCGATCACTTTCTTGGTGCGGTTGACAAGATCCAATTTTTCTCGCGAAGTATGTGACATTTTTCCTTGACTACCCTCTAGGGGTATGGTATCAAACCCAGGGCGGGCTAGGTATGGCCGCTAAACAGAGTATATATGGAAAATCCGATTCCAGAACCTGAACCTCCGGGTAGTCCGGATCCCGGAAGTCCACCACGAGCGAACATAGGATAAGGCGTTTCTCACCTCACTCCTGCTCGCTCTCGTGGAACAAACAACATCCGAGCGAGTGGGAATCTCTGCCATCCACGCAAAGATCTCCACCCACAACCGACTGAAGCAAGGCTCCGCCTGAGAATTTTCAGCGAACGGGCGTCCTGAATCCGTGGTGTGTCCGGGGTGTTCAACCCCAAGGACCTTCGCGGACCCCATGATTCGAAATAGAGACTCGGATAGAACGGAGACGAAAAGTGCTTTGGCATCAATTTGCTATTCGACTTGGCCTCGCACTGCTTCTGGGCGCATTGATCGGCGCCGAGCGGCAATGGCGGCAACGCATGGCCGGCCTGCGCACCAATGCCTTGGTGTCGGCAGGCGCCGCAATGTTTGTCATGCTTTCGGCGCTTGCCACACACCCAGATGACAGTTTTCGCATCGCGGGGCAGGTTGTCTCGGGCATCGGTTTTCTAGGAGCAGGCGTAATCCTGCGAAATGGCCTGAACATCACGGGACTGAATACCGCCGCAACGTTGTGGTGCTCGGCGGCCATCGGAACGCTTGCTGGTTATGGCATGCACGGATCCGCGGTGACCGGCGCTGTGGCCGTCATCGCGGCGAATATTTGCCTGCGCCCCATCGGGAAAGCCCTCAACCGGGGAACGGGCACCGCCGACGCCGACATTACCTATCTCTTTCGGATTACTGCTCGGACCGATCAGGAAGCCCACATGCGCGCGCTCCTGCTTCATTTCTTGGGAGGACAGCCTCTACTCCTCAAGTCTCTAAAGAGCGACGACATTGAGGTTACAGGCAAAGTCGAGGTGCAAGCCATTTTGACCAGCACCGGCAGACAAAACTCTCTGCTCGAGCAGATCGTTAGCCGCTTGAGCCTGGAGTCCGGCGTGACTGGCGTGAGTTGGGAAATCATCGCGGAGCACGAATAGAAAACAAGCCTGGCCCTGGATATGGGATGCCACCTGTCGTTCGCAAGCATTGGTCGTTACCAATTCGAGAATAAATCAAGGGAGAGAATCATGCAGAGTGCAAAAGGAAAGGTCTTGTTCTTGTTGATTGCGGTTGTCCTCGTGGCGTCCGCTGCGCGCGCGGAAGTTGGGGGAAGAATTACGGGTGCCGTAAAGGACCAAACGGGGTCGGTTATACCCGGAGCGACGGTAGTCGTCACCAACACACAAACGGGAGTCAAACTGACCACCACTGCTGACCAGGATGGCGTGTTTACGTTTCCCGTCTTGTCCGTTGGCCAATACCAGATCGATGTGACCTCGGATGCGTTCAAGTCTTTTACGAAGACGGGCCTGGTCATCGACATCGATAGCGCCCTGGTGGTGGATGTGACGCTGCAAGTAAAGGACCAGGACCAGTCGATCATGGTCACGGAAAATGCCGCACAGGTCGAAACGACGGATACACAACTCGGACAAGTCCTGGGAACCAAGAAAGTTACGGAGATCCCCTTGAACGGCCGGAGCTACACGGACCTGTTCGCCCTGCAAGTTGGCGTAACGCCGATCACCACCAGCGGCGCCGGGAACAGCACCTCCGGCGGCGGTTTCGGTACGGTTCCAGTTGCAGGCGAAGCAAACACGGGACAGTTTTCGATTAACGGCCAGCGCGAAGATGCCAATGGATTTTCCTTGAATGGCGCCAGTGTGCAAGAAGGTATCGGCCAGCAGGCGGGAATCATTCCGAACCTCGATGCCATCGCCGAGTTTCGCATCCTGACCACTAATGCTGATGCCGAATACGGAAACTACAGCGGCGGATTGATCAATGTTGTCACCAAGTCCGGCGCGAATGCTTTCCACGGCTCCGTGTTCGAGTTCCTACGTAACACGGCTCTCGATGCGAAAAGTTACTTCTCCAAAGTGCGCTCGGTCTTTCAGCAGAATCAATACGGGGGAACTCTCGGAGGCCCCATCGAGCGCAATAAGCTCTTCTTCTTTGCTGATTATCAGGGGCAGCACACGAAACAGGGCCAGGATACGGGAATTGTCGCGGTACCTTCATTAGCCAATCGGACTGGGAACTTCTTTGATCCAAATAATCCAAATCCCCTGCCAGGCATCGTGAACGGTGACTTCCTGGCTCAGACGCTGACCCAAAAACTCGGGTACCAGGTCACCAACAACGAAGCCTTCTACACGCCCGGTTGCACGCAGAACACATGCGTTTTTCCGGGGGCCGTCATACCGCAAAGGGCGTTCGCGGTTCCGGCGACAAAGATGCTCCAATACATTCCATCACCCAATATTGGGACGAATAGTTTCGAGTCTGCTAGCGAAGCGCTGTCGATCCACGATGAAAAGGCGGCCGGGCGCATCGATTGGAACACCGGCAAAACGGGAAACTTTTCGTTCTACTATTTCTACGACAAATACAATCTCGACAATCCGTATCCCTCCGGCTTCGGCGGAGCAACGGTCCCCAATCCAAACGGTGGCGCCTTTGACGCGACTTCCAGTGGTCTGGATCAACTTTTTGTCATCAGCAACACAAAGACGTTTGGTTCGACACTCGTCAATGAAGCGCTGTTCAGCGCGATCCGTTTGAGCAACAATCTGGGCGTCCCCAAGGGCGGCGTGGGCACAAAGCTTGCCGGCCAGGGCATTACCGCAGGCGGCCAGGGCATCATTCAAGGAGCGCCGAAATACGCCGGCGTGGAAACGCTGTACTTCAACTCGTTTACGACCGGGACGGAGCCCTTCTTTGTAGCTCAGGTGAACAATACACTCCAGGTGAGCGACACGGTTTCCAAGGTCTTCGGCAAGCACACGATCAAAACCGGCTTTCAGTACACCTGGTACAAAATAAAGCAGAATCCTGATTTGGTTGCCAACGGAACGTTCTCCTTTTTTGGTAGCGGCAATCAGTCCACCGGCAGCGGCTTCGCCGATTTTCTCCTCGGACTTCCCGACTTTTACTCCCAGCAGTCCTCCCCATCTTTTTATGAGAGCGCCGCCGACGGCGGTGCTTTCGCGCAAGATAGCTGGCGGATCCGGCCCAATGTCACAATCAACTACGGCCTTCGTTGGGACTACATCACCCCATGGGCCGAGAAGCACAACCAAATCACGACATTCGTGCTAGGCGTTCAATCGAAGACCTTCACGGGCGCTCCTCTCGGCTATCTGGTACCGGGGGACCCTCTGCCGAATGGCGACCGCATTCGCCCGGCCATTGGGCTCTCGCCCTTGGATAATTTCTCGCCTCGCCTGGGCATTGCTTACTCGCCGAATTTCTCCGATGGATTCCTGGGCAAATTGACGGGCGGACCCGCAAAAACCAGCATCCGCGCGGGCGCGGGCCGCTTCTTCACGGCTGTCGAAGGTCTGACCATCGCTTATCCGACCGGCAATCCGCCGTATGGTCTTACCTACACCAGTCCCGAGTCCCCACTGATGGCGACGCCATTTGTCGGAGCGCTGACTGGAACGAACTACATTCAGCAGTTCCCGGTAAATGTCCCACCCTACAACGTGTCGCCGACGAATCCTTTTCCCAATCTAGATTGGTCGCGCTACACGCCCATCAGCGGCGCCGGGAGCGTGTATCGCTACAACAAGACCCCGTACACGATGTCGGCGAATTTGACCATCGAGCGCCAACTCGGCCCGAACATGCTGCTGAGCGTCGGTTACACGGGCTCCCTCAGCCGCCATCTGCTGGCTGTTCACGGCGTAAGCCCCGGGAATCCCGCTCTGTGCCTCAGCCTCAGCCAGCCGAAAAACGTAGCGCCGGGAAGTCTCACTTGCGGTCCCTTCGGCGAGAACCTTGTGTACACGCGCGCCAACGGGACGATTGTCAACGGAACGCGGTCCCCGTACCCGAATACGATCGGCACGGATGCGGTGTACGAGAACATGGGGAACGCCAACTACAACAGCCTCCAAGGCTCTCTTAAGCGAACAGCGGGCCGTCTCACCTTATTGGCCAGCTACACCTACGGCAAGTCGATGGATTGGGCCTCCAGCATTCAAGAGCAGGTCAATCCATTTGATTTCCGCAAGGAATACGCCATTTCGGCCTTCGATCTCAAACACAACTTCGTCGTCAGCTACAACTACGAACTGCCATTCGACAAGTTGTCCCGCGTATCCAACCGTCTGACCCATGGCTGGGCCATTTCCGGAGTGACGCGCTTCTCGACGGGATTGCCGGTTACCTTCCAGAGCTTTGGAGATAATGCCCTGGTCCAGGTACAAAATAACGGCGTCAACAGCGTCAGCATCGATCTGCCAAATTACAATCCAAGCCTGGGTCCGCTGAATATCAACCACGACCCTCGCAAAAAATCAGTTCGCCTTCAACACCGCGCTGTTCAGTCCGAACGCGCTGGGCACATTTGGGACTTCCTCTCGGCGTTTCTTCTATGGTCCGGGGATCAACAACTACGATATGGCTCTGCACAAGGTCACTCGACTCACGGAATCTACCTCGCTGGAATTCCGTTTCGAAACCTTCAACACCTTCAACCATGCCCAGTTCGATGGCGCGTCGTCGGTGGATGGCAACCGCGATAATGTCTTCGCCTTAGGGAATGCTGGGAATGTTGGGAATGCTGCCTCCAGCTTTGGGAAAATCCTGAAGTCACAGCCGGGGCGCGTCTCCCAAGTCGCTCTCAAGCTGCAGTTCTAGTGAGTCGTCCCGGAAATACGTTACCTGGTTCAGGACGTGATAGCTTCGGCTTCTACGTAACCGCTTGATAAGGAAAGAGGCCTCGGCCCCTGCGGTCACCCTGCCATGTTTCACGTATTTTCGGGACACGTCACTAGGTCCGGCTCAGTGGCGCAAAATCACTCCCAGAACGTGCAATGCGCTACCCAAGGATTACGCCCTGCCGTCAACCACTTTTCCGCCAACATAGCACTTGACTTGGGCTACTTCATTTGCTACCGTACTTCCCAGGTAATACTGCGGAGTTTTCAGAGTGCGGCAGCTTTTCTGCCGCATTTTTAGTTTTCGCTCCTAAGAGCGTCTAACAAAACCCCGCCAACAAAAAAAGCCGCCTCTGCTGAAAGGGGCGGCTTCGTAGACTTTGTTCGCGAACGGCCCAGAGTATCACTTACTGCTTCTTGGCATCCAAGCTGGAGGTGAATCCGGCCGACGTGTTGATGCCAAACAACTCTGCCCCGCGACCGATGATCACCATGTTGAAGGTTACTCCGGCACCGGGTCCGGTCGTAAAGGATATTGACCCAGTGCAATCGGGATTCACCGTGTAAGTCCCTGCGTCGGTCTCCGTGGAGACTACGCCGTGGGAGACGCCGGTGAAACTGGCAGAGACGGTACCCGTCGTCCCATCGAACGCAACCACTCCCACGTTAAAGAAGGGGAGTTGGTTCCCCTGCCCCGCCCCGGCCCATCCTGGCTGGCTAAATGCATAGTGGCCGTTCAGGGTGGCAACACTGCATCCATCCTGAGCGTACACAGCCCGCACCGCATGTTTCGATGTTGTGGTAACGAGCACCGGGGCTGCCAAAACAGCCATAACCAATAACGTGATAACGATTCGTTTCATTGACGTTCTCCTTAATCTGTGGAGGGGGTCATGAGTGATCATGATCCCTACTCCGACTTTTCTAATGACTTAACTTGAGGAGGTGTCAGCCGGATTCCCTCCCTTTGGTGTCCTCCTCCGCGCTGCCCCATAGTGCTCCGGGCGAGCAGATTCTCAATGCAATGGATGTCACATTTGCATCGTATTAAGGTCGCACCGTAATTGGCTGAGGGCACGGTAGTTCCGGGCAAAGCCACTCAGGGTGGCGTCCACGCGCTGCTGTCAAGGGGGCAGCTAAGAGGTGAAGGCTTGATGTTGCCAGGTTGAGTGATATGCTTTGGCGCCAACGGCTGTCTAATGAACGCACTTGCACCGAATGTCGTGAGGTTTGGAGCTTTTGAGCTTGACCTGCGGGCGAGCGAGTTACGCAAACATGGGGTCAAAATAGGGCTACCGGAACAGTCAATCCAGATCCTCGCCATGCTGGTGAAACGATCGCGTGAGGTTGTCCTGCGCGAGGAAATCCGCAAAAGCCTCTGGCCCAACGACACCATCGTGGAGTTCGACCACAGCATCAACGCAGCTATTAATCGGTTGCGGGGTGCCTTGGGGGACGAGGCCGCTAAGCCCCGATACATAGAGACACTACCGCGACGGGGCTATCGATTCCTCATTCCGGTGAAATACGTGGAACCTGCCAGCCCGCCCTCGGCGTCGGTAGCTGCTGCCGCTGAGACCGGGGGATCTGTCTCCAAGGCGATCGGTGCCGCAAACCTGCTTGGCAAAAGGGTCTCGCACTACCGCGTCCTGGAGATATTGGGCGGCGGAGGCATGGGAGTCGTCTACAAAGCAGAGGACATCAAGCTTGGTCGCACCGTGGCCTTGAAGTTCTTGCCGGAAGAGTTGGCTGATGACGGCGCCGCCCTGGAGCGTTTCGAGCGCGAAGCGCGTGCCGCCTCCGCGCTGAATCACCCCAACATCTGCACGGTTTACGAATTTGGCGAGCACCTGGGCCAGCCCTTTATCGCGATGGAGTTTCTCGAAGGGCAGACGCTGCGAGAGCGGATCGCCACTGGAATTTCATCGGGGTCTGACATTGGAAGTCCAGGTTTGGGGTCTGCCCTACAAATCGACGAATTGCTCAGTGCTGCCATTCAAATTGCCGATGGGTTGGAGGTGGCGCATCTGAAGGGCATCATCCATCGCGACATCAAGCCAGCGAACATCTTTATTACCAATCGGCACGAAGCGAAGATTCTGGATTTCGGCTTGGCGAAGTTGGAACAGCGGATTCTTTGCTCTGCTCAGCATGATAACGCTGACGATGTCATTGTGAACGCAAGTGAAGGGCCTGATTTACGACAGGGGTCTGGCCTCCGATCGCGCGTCTGTGATCCACATCTCACCCTGACGGGCGTGGCGTTGGGAACCGCCCCCTATATGTCGCCGGAGCAAGTACGGGGCGAAAAGGTGGATGCCCGCACCGACTTGTTTTCCTTTGGCTTGGTGCTGTATGAGATGGCGACCGGGCAGCAAGCCTTCAGCGGGGAAACGGCGGTGGTTCTTCGCGACGCCATCCTGAATAACACGCCCGCCCCAGCGGCGGATCTAAATCCGGAGCTGCCGTTGAAACTTGTAGAGATCATCGATAGAGCTCTGCGGAGAAACCGCGATGAGCGCTACCAAGCCGCCTCTGAAATGTGTCGCGACCTGAAGGCTGTAGGGGCGCGATCGTGGGCTACTGTCCGGGAAAAGTCTATTGCCGTGCTACCGTTCGCCAACCTGAGCATGGACCCCGAGAACGAATTCTTCGCCGACGGCATCACCGAAGAAATCATTAATGCCCTGGCGCAGATTGAGCGTCTTCACGTCGCAGCGCGCACCTCGGCCTTTTCCTTTAAAGGGAAGCACGCGGACCTGCGCGTGATCGGGGAACGGCTGAACGTAAGAACGATCCTGGAGGGCAGTGTTAGACGGGCGGGCAACAATCTCCGCATTAATGCTCAGTTGGTTAACGTGGCTGACGGATACCATCTGTGGTCTGAGCGGTACGACCGCGATGTGAAGGACGTTTTCGATGTACAGGACGAGATCGCGCGGACGATTGTAGAGCGGTTGAAGGTGACATTGGAAGGAGGCGGGCAGGAACCACTGGTAAAGGCCGGGACGAAAAATCTGGAGGCGTATCAGCTCTACCTGAAAGGCAGGGCGCTTCTCTACCGGCGAGGCGGGACCATTCCGCGCGCCGTCGAGTGCTTCGAGAAGGCGGTTGCGCTCGATCCCGAATATGCACTGGCCTGTGCCGGGCTGGCGGACTCGTACACCGTCCTGGGCTACTACGGCCTCGCACGCCCCGAGCTATGTATGCCGCAAGGGCTGGAAGCCGCACGACGCGCCGTGGCCCTTGATCCGTCGCTCGCCGAGGCGCACACCGCCCTGGCGATAGCGTCTTTGATGGGCACATGGAACAAAGCGGAAGCTGAGCGCGAGTTTCTACGTGCGCTCGAACTGAATCCCAAGTACCTTCAGGCGCGGGACTGGTATGCGCTTTTCTACCTCCAGTTCGCGGCTGGGCGCTTTGAGGAGGGCGTGGCCCAAGCGAGACAGGCCCTGGACTACGATCCCCTTTCTAGCTATGCCAATACACTGTTCGGGTATACCTGTGCTGGCGCCGGGAAATACGCGGCAGGCGTCCAGGCGTGTGAACGGGCAGTGGAACTCGATTCTGAGTCCTATGTCGCTCGCTGGGCTCATCATTGTAGTCTGCACCTCAGTGGAAGGTTCGAGGAAGCCGTCCGCGCCGGCGAACTCGCCTTGGCAATGTCCGGCCGCCACCCTTGGGTAATGGCGAATCTCGCCTTGACCTTCGCTGATTGGGGGAAGCCGGCGGATGCAGAGGCCTTGTACGCAGAACTGGCGGCTCGGGGACGACGGTCATATGTGTCACCGTCCTGGCTTGCTCTGGCAGCTGCCGCAGTCGGACTGCAGGATGAGACAATTCGCCATGCCCGCGAAGCTTGTGAGATCCGCGATCCCATGTCGATAGCTGTGTTTTCGAAATGGTGGTGGCCCTGGAGTGCGCGGCTACGTGCGTACCCCCGCTTCTGCGAACTCCTCGCGGGCACGGGATTGGAGTGAAAGAGACCCGTGAGATTTCGGTCCAGCATTCCCGAAAATCCCTATCCCTTGCGTAGTCCGCTTCGCTCCACAGCAAAAAAACCTACTTGCATAACACCGCGGCCCACGGCGTCGACCGATTTGGGGGGGCTACGAGTCGTCTTGGTGTTCCCCGAGAGATCGAGTTCCGCCTGGGTGTCATCTTCTCGGGCTAGACCCAGCGCTATCCCCTGGACCCTGATTGATTCCAATGGCGAAACCAGGGTTTTGTTAGGCGTTCTAAAGATATCGGCGCCTTCAAGACTGCCTCAGAAAGTCTGTGGTGAGCCGGATACATAGTTCCGGCTGGTCAAGCCATGGCAGATGGCCTGCTTGGTTCACCACTTCACAGCGGGCGCGGGGGATCATCGACGCCATTTCGCGCCCAAGGGTCGCCGGTCCCAGCTTGTCCTGATCACCCCAGATGAACAGTGTCTCCGGTTTCAGATTCTTCAGTTCGGGCCGAAGTGCATACGTCAGCGGGATCCCTTCGTGTGTGATTTGCTCCATCATAGTCGCGGTGGATTGCGCATAGCCAGGTAAGATCTCGGCAGCGTACACGGCCTCGAGTACTTCGGGGGGGACACGCTCTAAATGGGCGACAAGGCGGGCCGCGTAGCGGGCGCGCAGCCCTTCCATAGAAGGGGGTGACGCCGGCGATGTGGAAGGCAATGCCGCGACTGGTGGCTGCGGGGCCGAACTACCTGCCACTTCGCCTAGGAAGACCAATTTCGAGACGCGTTCAGGTTTCGCCAAGGCGAACGCTAGTGCCCAAAAACCTCCCATCGAGTTTCCCACCAGCGCTACCCTACGGAGTTTCAGGGTGTCTAGCAGACTGCCGATGCAGGTCACGGCCTGTTCCCGACTCGGTGTGCCCCGGTAGTCCAGTCGGTCGCTCAGCCCGCAGCCAGGGCGATCCATGGCGAAGGTGTGAAACTCCCTGCTGATTGGACCGGCCAGAGGGGCGGCGAATTGGACAACGGTCGATCCTCCACTGAGCAGAACAACGGGATGGCCGTGGCCGGCCTCAAGCACATGTAGAGTAAGCGGAGGCTGAGCGATCTTAATAAAGCGGGAGCGTGCCCGGTAGCCGAACTTCGCGGAGCAGCGGGCCTGAGCCGTCTTGAAAGCATCGACCTCAGGGCCTGCGACCAACGGCGTGACCGCGTCGGCAGAGGCACCCTGTAAATGAGACGAGATCACTGTCAGGGCAGAGACGCCCCACAAGAACTTCCGCCGCGTTAAGCGTACCAAGTCACGTGAAGGCATCCAACCTCCAGCGTCAGAACCTGAGTCCTGCGCATTTTCGGGCAGTCTTATTATAGGGGAAGACCCAACCCTTGTTAGTCGCGTATGACGCCGCAGTGTAGAGTTTCCGCTGACAGCATTTTGAGGCTTTGAGGCCCTCCTTAGCGCTTAGCGTGCGATATTTGACCATTGGACGAGTGACCCCTCTACGGCAAACCTGTGTTCATTAAGTCATTTAGAATCAACACTTGCAAAAAT
>Ga0207086_1166_pt1 | contig 13909 bp, 15 predicted proteins | sample Alteio_BWMinHeat_54_FD_153540 | JGI IMG/M metagenome (GOLD analysis project Ga0207086, IMG submission 153540) | Enriched cells from forest soil in Barre Woods Harvard Forest LTER site, Petersham, Massachusetts, United States -... | ecosystem: Environmental > Terrestrial > Soil > Temperate forest >... | reverse complement strand
GGCAAGTGGCCAGGACTTAGCAATGAGCAACTCGATAACAACGTTGACTTAGCGGTAACAACAGACTACCGCATGGTACTAAGCGAAATCCTTGTGAAGCGATTAAATAACCGCAACTTAAGCCACATTTTTCCAGGTCTCACCGAATATAAGCCGCTTGACCTTATTCAAGGTGATGATAGCAAAGTGCTGCTTTCAAATAAATAATCAAGAAAGCCTTTTAGCAGCTTCGTCCCAGTTTATAGTATTAAACCAATTTGCAACGTACTCATTACGTTTGTTTTGATACTTGAGATAATAGGCATGTTCCCATACATCTATCCCCAGCAACGGTGTACCCTTTAACTCTGATGAATCCATCATCGGATTGTCTTGGTTGGCAGTGCTTCCAATTTTTAGTTTCCATTCATGGCTCACTAGCCATGCCCAACCTGAACCGAAACGACCCATAGCAGCTTTAGTAAGTTCTTCCTTGAATTTGTCAAAGGAACCAAATGCTCCATTGATAGCATCAGAAATTTTTCCTGATGGTGCCAAAGTCTTTAGTGATCGAGCCAGCGAGTTATCAGGGTAAGAAGCATTGCTAGCCGGTATATAAGGCGACACTTTTCCGTTCTCGTCTTTTTCAAGATGATCATTGATATACTTGATGGACCGAAGGGCTTCGGCAGCCGTTTTATCAATCAAGTTTTGTCCATTGTAGATATTTTGAAGTACTTGCTGCAGCTTGGCATCTCCTCTCAGTTTGTAGTCGCCAATATTTTGTATTGCAAGTGTTGAGCTGCTTCCAAGAAAACTTGCGGGCACGGTTGAGCTCACCGCCACCGATGGGAACATCATCGATGTGTCAATGGAAGGAATGCTATCAAGGTAACGTGTAAACCAACCTTCAGGAAGATTTTTGTTATTCACACTTCCTCTTTCGATTAGATCTTGCGCATCGAAATGGCTTCTCGTTCCATTAGTGAGGCCTGCTGCATGAATAATGGCGAGTGCTTGTTGATCGTAAAGTTCTTTTAACTCCGGTGCTTTTGGATGAAGGCGAAAGTCCAGCCCGTTAAATCCATTGTCTAATCTCAGACCTTGCCCATCATCAGAGTCAGTTAAGCGTAACTCGGGCGGACGCTCAGCAATGTAAGATGGATCATTAACGGGTCCGACTAGATTCAGTCCGTCACACCCACCTCGCAAGAAGACATACACAAAGATTTCACCAGACTCGTTGGGTGAAAAACCGAAACTGGTAATCCTGCTTCCAGCCATCGCGGCAATTGACGCTGAACAACCAATCATAAATTCCCGTCTTTTCATAACTATTTTATTTGAAAGTCTGGAGTCATTGTAAGCAGCGCCACCAGGGAAGGGACACGTTTGTCTATTTCTTCTGGTGATAATGCATCGCTTGTTTTTTTGTTATTTGCTAGATACTGCGTCATCTGATTTAAGAACTCTGGTGATATTGGTTTCTGCAATAGTTGGTCAATCCAGAATGCTGCGATTTGCGACGAAGATTGAATTTCCGGTGGCATTAACGATCGACATTGAAAATTCGTAAGCTTGTTGTTGTGGTTCGTCAGCAGATGCAATGCCAAGTTCCATCGGGCAAGCATGGAGCTTGAGCTTAACCAGTATTCTTTTTTATCGGGATGGCCGGTAGGCGTGGGCCATTGAAAATGGAAGTAACCCATTTGTGAAAGCATACCAGTGAGTGATGCCGCTGGTGTAAAATCACATTGAGTAGTTCTCAACATCGATGCTACCAATTCAAAGGGTCGCTTCACTTTTTGTCCCCAGGTAAAATTAAATTCCTTCGATTGAAGAATGAAGCGCATCGTTTCCTTAATTTGATTTTGGTTCTTTTGATTTTTTATCCAAACGGCAGTGGCTCCTTTCACAACATTGTCAGGGGGATTATCTGATATGTACCACCGGCAAAGTTTTTTGCAAATGTGATTTGCCGTTGCGGGATGATAGGCGACAAGGTCAAGTACTTTTTTTCCGTCTGCCAAAGGAGGTTGATTAGGATCGAACTCGACCCCGAGAACCCTCTTTTGATAATTGTCGTGCCATCCATCGTTGTAATAAAATGTTCCAGTATTCGGGAGGTTCTTGCCCTTGCCAACATTCGCACCATCCGCGATCGTCCATCCAGTAAATGCGCGTGCAGCTTCGTAAACATCTTCATCAATGTATCCAATTGGTTTTCCAGAAGTAGCCCCAGGAACCTCTCGCCATCGATTATATAAACTATTGAAGTAATTGTCTGCACCTAGTGTGTGTAGTTCAAACAATTCACGTGCGTAGTTTTCGTTAGCCGGACTAGCCTTGCTGCTTGAGTTATCCAGATAATATTGCATGGCGGTGCTCGTCGCAACGTCTTCGAGAAACTGCCTGAAATTCCCCATGCAATTTTTTCTGATCACATCTCTATCATAAACTGGAAGCATAACAGAAATTTTTAAATCAGCAGAGGCATTCACGTTAAAATGATTGTGCCAAAACTCCACAAGGGTTTCTTGTAGTTGCCAGGGACTATAAACGGCTCTTATCCACGCGATAATTCTGAGTTCTTCTAATGGCCTTGACCTTTCGGGGCCTGCCATTGGTGTTTTACGATCGGCGAGCGGCCACAACTTTTCAATGGATGCGTTCCACAATCCAAGCGGTCGATCTTCATCCAGTGCAGGATAACTGTCATCTTTGCTTTCGTACTTTATATGAAGTGTTGCCGAATTTATTTTGTCATTAATTTTCTGACCCTCGTCATTAGAAGGATGAAGCTGTGATTCAATGTAAGCATTAAGTCCTGTGCTATTCACTTGATTGATCATCTCTTTGGTGCAGCCGTAACTCATTCGATTAAGTGCAATTACTTTATTCGAAGGCGGACTCAGGGTTTTACCTTTTGATTCTTCTGGCAGAAGATTCTCAAAAAATTCGATCATACTCATTTGGAGAGAATTTTATTCAAACTTGTTTGAATAGTTTTTAATATGACGAGATCAGGAGGATAAGGTTTAAATGGTTTTTCAATTAACGGAAAACACTATGGCTTGAGTATGAGCTGAAGCACATAAAATTGCTAGGCGAGTCTACGTTGTTACTAATTAACAATACCGTAAAGTGTGGGGTAGTTGAAATTTTAGAACCTTAGAAAGCCGACTCTCCTATTTAGGAAATGTAGTTTTCAAAATTATTACTACATTCAATTTTCAAACCCAATTTCTATGCAAAGAATCAGGAAGTACTGCTTTCAATTCACATGTTTTTTTCTTGCAGCAGCAGCCTTAGCTAGTTGCTCCAAGAAAAATGAAGAATCGGCCAGCACATTTAAAATTCCGATCGAGTACTACAAACTTAAGAACGGACTTAAAGTGGCACTCTCGCAAGACAAGACAGCACCTACAGTGGCTGTTGCAGTTTATTACAACATTGGTTTTCGGATCGAACCAAAAGATCGAACCGGCTTTGCGCACTTATTTGAGCACATGATGTTTCAAGGCTCTCAAAATTTAGGCAAGATGGAATTTATTAAGTTGGTGCAATCCAACGGTGGAATTCTTAACGGTTCAACACGGTTTGATTTTACTAACTATTTTGAGGTGATGCCTGCCCACAAATTGGAGACTGCGCTATGGGCCGAGGGTGATCGCATGAAAGGACTATCGATCACACAAGACAACCTTACCAACCAACAAGGCGTCGTTAAAAATGAAGTGAAAGTGAATGTGCTCAATCAACCCTATGGAGGATTTCCCTGGCTAGATATGCCGCAATATGCCAACGAGAATTGGTTCAATGCTCACAATTTTTATGGGGATTTAAAAGATCTTGATTCGGCCAAGCTGGAGGACGTAGATAAATTTTTCAAGACTTATTATGCACCCAACAATGCATCACTTGCCATAGTTGGAGATTTTGAAACCGAAGATGCAAAGAAATGGGTGGAGCAATATTTTGGAAGTCTTCCCTCCTCTGAACTTCCTTCGAAGCCAGACATTACTGAGCCTCGTCAAGAAAAGGAGAAAAGATTTACGAAGGAAGACAAACTTGCAGAGAAGCCTGCTATTGCTTTTGCTTACAAAATGCCAGAACGCAATTCACCCGAATATTATGCGATGGGATTGATCGATCAAATGTTGGTGCAAGGACAAGACAGTAAATTGTTTTTGTCGCTCGTGCAAAGTAAAGGATACACAGGCAGCGTGAACGGTGGCATCAACTATCTCGGTAACATGTATAACTACAAAGGCCCGATGGTGTGGATGGCAGATTTAATTTATGATGCCAACGTTTCTCCCGATTCTATACTCGTTCAGGTTGACAAGGCAGTTGCGGAATTACAAAATACTACTCAAGAAGATCTAAATCTAGCGGTAGTGAAAATCAGATCGAAGTTGTACGATGATCTCGGTGGATTTTTTGGAATTGGCAGAGCCGACATGCTGGCTTGCTTTGCCTTGTTCGATGATGATCCGGATCGAATCAATAAACTCGAAGATGAATTCAAAAAAGTTACCCCTGAGTTGATCAAAAAAACAGCGGAAGAATATTTAAGGCCCACTAACCGTACGATTATTATTGTTGACCCTAAAGCACCGAAGCAATGAAAAAAAATATTTTAATAATACTCACCTTAGTATTGGTATGCGCTTTTGTAAACATGAATGCGCAAAAACAAACACCACCTGCTGGAGGCACACCGAAAGATTTTAAGCTTCCTGAGAAACAAGTCAACACGCTACCGAATGGACTTAGGTCTACGCTCGTTCATTACGGAGCGCTCCCAAAAGTAGATGTTCAATTAATTATCAAAACTGGAAATATTCACGAAGGCGAAAATGAAGTCTGGCTCGGTGACCTCACCGGTTTGTTCATGAAAGAAGGAACCATTACCATGAATTTCAAAACTATTTCAAAGAAAGTGGCAGGCATGGGTGGTGAGGTGAATATCAATACCGGCATGGATAATGTTACGATTTCCGGTTCGGTGCTGTCGGAGTTTGCTCCTGATCTGATTAAAGTAATTGGTGATATAGTTATGAATCCTGCTTTTCCTGCTAGCGAATTGGAGCGATTGAAATCAGATTTAAAAAGACAGCTCACTGTTCAAAAATCAGTTCCACAATCTCAGGCATCGGAAAAGTTTTTTCAGATTATTTATAAAGACCATCCTTATGGAAGATACTTTCCAACGGAGACAATGATTACCAACTACACATTGGAAATGGTGAAAGGATTTTATACGAAGAATTTTGGTGCCAAGCGTTCGGTAGTCTATGTTGTTGGAAAGTTTGACGACAAGGCAGTAGCGCAAGCAATTGATGAAACCTTTGGTAAGTGGGTTGCAGGACCTGAAGTAAGCTATCCGGCGGCTAAACAAACCCACACTAACGAGATTGCTATGATTGACAGAAAAGATGCGCCACAGTCTACAGTGATGCTTGGTTTGCCCACAATTACTCCAAAAGATAAAGATGCGGTTGCGTTACAAGTCACGAATTCTTTACTCGGTGGTTCGTTTGGCTCGCGTATAACCAGCAATATTCGCGAAGACAAAGGGTATACCTATTCTCCATTTAGTACTATTCAGAATCGCAAAGGGGTATCGGTTTGGTACGAACAAGCTGATGTAACTAGTAAAGACACCGGAAATTCTTTGCAAGAGATCGCTAAGGAAATCAGGAAACTTCAAAACGAAGCTCCACCCAAAGCTGAATTGGAAGGGATTCAAAGTTATATGGCTGGCACTTTTGTATTACAAAATTCCAACTCAAGCGGTATTGTAAGTCAGCTAAATTTTCTCGATCTGCACGGACTGGATGATAGCTATCTTACTGACCGGGTAAAAAATATTTATGCAGTAACTCCTGAGAAAGTTTCACAAATGACTAAAGATCATTTCAAGTACGAAGACATGACCTTGGTTTTAGTAGGCGATAAGAAGCTATTGGAGAAGCAGATCAAACAGCACGAAGCTGCCAAAAAGATGAAATGATTGAAGAGAATTTATGACTATAAATTTAAAAGTAAGGCCGGGTGTTTCATCCGGCTTTTCTATTTTTGCAAGAATGAAAACATTTAAAATTATCGCTTTCCTCTTTGCGATCATTGTGACGCAGCAGGCAGCGGCCCAGAAACTAACTCTGTATAAAACATTTGGTGGTGTGGTTTTTATGTTAAATGATTCGGTGGAGTTGAGCACAAAGCAAGTCAGCACATTTATGTTTCAAAACCAACAAGCTTATGAAGAATTTAAGAAAGCCAGATCAAGAGCGACTATCTCAAGCGTGATGGGTTTTACCGGAGCTGCCATGGTGGCTGTTCCACTGGTCACTGTTGCCTTTGGCGGGGACGGGGATTGGGTGTTGGCTGGTGGAGGCGCAGCGTTGTTGGTAGGTTCTGCATTTTTTAATCGATGGTTCAAAGCTCGCGCCGTTTATGCCGTTGATCTCTACAATGCCAGCTTACCACAAAAGACATCGCGCATTAAACCTGAATTTTATTTTTACGGAACAGGCGCAAGGCTGGTGATTAAGTTTTAAAAAGATGTTTACGGGAATCATTGAAACGATAGGTGAAGTAATTGCTATCAAACAGGAGGGCACGAACACGCATTTTAAAATTGCGAGTAGCTTCAGCAACGAATTAAAAGTTGATCAAAGCGTTTCGCACAACGGTGTGTGTCTCACGGTGGTGTGGGTGGGTGATGGATTTCATTGGGTAGTTGCCGTGCAGGAGACTTTGACGAAATCGAATCTTGGCAAACTTCAGGAAAGTGACAAAGTAAATTTAGAAAGATGCATGGTTGCCAACGATCGATTTGATGGGCATATTGTTCAGGGCCATGTAGATCAAATTGGAGTTTGCACATCAGTGAAGGATGAAAACGGAAGCTGGCTCTTTGATTTTGAATACGATGCTTCACTTGGAAATGTAACAGTCGAAAAGGGATCAATCGCAGTGAATGGGGTGAGTCTCACATGCTTCAACAGTACATCGGATAAATTCAGTGTTGCTATAATTCCTTACACCTATGAGCACACCAACTTCCATCAACTTAAGAACGGGGATACCGTGAATCTAGAGTTTGATATCATCGGCAAGTATGTAAAGCGCTTGCTCAGAAAGAATTGATGAAATACCGAGAAGGAAATTCTAATGACGTTATCGGATTACAAAAGCTCGCGTTGCTTTCTTACGGTCAATTTCAAAATATTCTGACAGAAGAAAACTGGAATAAGTTAAAAGCACACATCACGAACGAAAACTTATTTCCTGATCTTCTAAGAACTTCCAAAGGTTTTGTTTGTGAACATGAGAATGAAATAATCGGGATGGCTTTCCTCGTCCCGAATGGAAACCCAACAGAAATCTTTGAGACGGGCTGGAGCTATATCAGAATGGTAGGAGTTCATCCTGACTTTGGAGGTAATGGAATTGGAAAACAGTTGACCCAAATGTGTATCTCTTTTGCAAAAGAGACAGGCGAAACAATTATAGCGTTGCATACTTCCGAATACATGAATGCCGCAAGACATATTTATGAACGCCTAGGGTTCAAACAAATTAAAGAGTTAGAACCGCGATTCGGAAAGCGATATTGGATTTACAAACTTGAATTGTAAACAACAGAAATTATGTTTTTCACGCCAAGACGCAGAGGCGCAATGATATCGGAGGTCAACTTTGCGGCTTAGCGACTTTGCGTGAACGAGCTCACCGTCCAAACGGATTCAATGCACCCAATGCTCGCTTGCCTCCACCCATTTTATTCATCGTCTTCATCATCTTGCGCATATCTTCAAATTGCTTGAGTAGTTGATTCACCTGCTGAATGCTCGTGCCACTTCCTTTCGCCAACCGGTTCTTGCGACTGCTATTTAGGATCTCTGGATTCTCTCGCTCTTTCAAGGTCATGGATTTGATGATAGCCTCTACTGGTTTGAATGCATTCTCATCAAAGTCAACACCTTTCATGGCTTTGCCCATGCCAGGAATCATAGACAGCATATCTTTCATGTTGCCCATTTTTTTCACTTGCTCGAGCTGCGAAAGAAAATCATTGAAGTCAAATTGATTTCTGCGCATCTTGGCGTTGAGTCTGCGCGCTTCTTCTTCATCAAAAGTTTGCTGTGCCTTTTCTACCAAGCTCACCACATCCCCCATGCCGAGAATTCGACCGGCCATACGATCAGGATAGAAGCGATCGATCGCTTCCATCTTCTCTCCCGAGCTGATGAACTTAATTGGTTTTTCAACTACTCTACGAATAGAAAGTGCGGCACCGCCGCGGGTATCACCATCGAGTTTGGTGAGCACAACTCCATCAAAATTTAATCTCTCATTGAAAGCCTTGGCTGTGTTCACCGCATCCTGGCCAGTCATTGAATCTACTACAAACAAAGTCTCGGAAGGCTTCAATACTTCCTTAAGTTTTGCAATTTCATTCATCATCTCTTCGTCCACAGCGAGACGACCCGCAGTATCCACGATCACTACACGATGATTATTTTTCTTAGCATGCTCGATGGCAGCTTTTGCAATTTTTACTGCATCCTTATTTTCTGGCTCGGCATAAACCTCAACATCCACTTGTGTTCCTAAAACTTTTAATTGATCGATCGCGGCTGGCCGATAAATGTCGCAAGCGGTTAGTAACACGCTGCGGCCTTGACGTTTCAAATAATTGGCAAGCTTGCCGCTGAATGTAGTTTTACCAGAACCTTGCAATCCAGCAATCAAGATCACAGCCGGATTGCCATCGATTTTAATGTCTTCGCCCTGGCCACCCATGAGCAGTGTTAGCTCATCGTTAGTAATTTTAGTAAGAAGTTGTCCCGGACTGATTGCAGTGAGCACATCCATGCCCATCGCCTTAGCTTTGATCTCGTCTGTTACGTCTTTGGCGACTTTGTAATTAACATCCGCATCGATCAGTGCTTTGCGAATTTCTTTAATGGTGGAGGCAACGTTGATTTCGGTGATCCTTCCCTGGCCTTTCAGTGTTTGAAAGGCCTTTTCCAACTTGAGACTTAAACTATCGAACATCGATCAGGATTTTAAGATTTACAGGATTATTCCCAATAAGGGCGACAAAGTTAATAGTATTTTCATTAACAGGTTTTTTCAATTTCGCAGATAATAAAGGTGATTAAGTTCGTTATCTCTCGATATCACTCACTATACAATGAAATCCAATTTCATCATTTTAGTTTTGGCTTTTGGGATTGGCTCTTGCTTAAATGATAATATCTCATATAAACCGTCAAATAATAAAATTGACACAGTTGCAGTTCTTGCAGGAAAATGGACAGTGGAGAAAGACTCCTTTTTTATTGGGTCTTCGGGGGTAAATAAAATGAAGACCGATTCAGATTACTATGATTTTGAACAGCATGGTCTGTTACTGATTAAAGAAGGAACGAAGATTGATACAGCTTCATATATACTTAATGACAAAAATAATATTTACATCTCTTTTAAAGGAAAGGTAACTGTTTATACACTGAATGAGACTAGCATGCCTGTTAAAGAAGAAGTAATTGTCAATCGCATTTCAGGGAATTATTTAATTGATAATTTTTCTGACAGCTCGATTCGGCTATCAGCGGCGAGTATTCTTAATCCACCTGCCTTGGAAGTAGGTAACTTTAAACTTAAAGCGGAGATTACTTTGAAAAGGTGATCAAGCTGCCACGCAAGCCAATCCATTATTATTTTATAAATCATTTGTTGGTTTTCTCTCTTCGCACAACTCCACCAAAACGCCATTCGTGCTTCTTGGATGCATAAAAGCAATTTGTTTGTTATCAGCACCGGCTTTCGGTTGTTCATTCAGTAATGAAAACCCATTTTCTGAATAAGATTGAATGCTCTTCTTGATATCAGCAACCTCGAATGCCAAATGATGGATTCCTTCTCCACGCTTTTCAATGAACTTAGCAATCGGCGAATTGGAACTAGTTGCTTGCAGCAGCTCAATCTTCACACCCCCTAATTCAAAAAAGGAAGTGCGCACACCTTCGCTTGCCACATCTTCAATTTTATAATGGGGTTTGCCTAGCAGCTTGGCGAAAAGCTGATTGGATTCGTCCAGGTTTTTTACGGCAATGCCGATGTGCTCTAATTTCTCCATATCGTCCGATTCAATTGGTTTTCTTAATTTTGACGAAAATTTCGGGAAACTTTTCTGGCTTTCCGAAAGTTTAAAACAAGCTAATGCCTAAAATTACCTTAGAAACGACCAGTGACGTGCACGTAGAGGCCGCGCGTGTGCAGCAACAGATTAAAGATTATCTTGGTCTGCGCACCAGTGATCTGATGTTTGAATTCAGTATCATTGATGGTAAATCCAAATTGGATTTGATTACTATTAATCCTCGGCACAATCAGTCTTTTTTGTTTCATTCGGAAACAGGTTCCGATAAAGTGGATGCACTCAAGAAGATGTGGGCTTATGTTCAGAATTATAAGGAAAAGGAAAACTCCTACACCATTCAATGGACTACTAAAAGTGACAGCGAATTGCACACTTCCTATTTTAGGGCAGGAAATATTTTGGAGGCTCTGGAGAAATTATATTATGCCCGCGACAGGAACACAATTACTGTTTTTAGTGTTGTATTGAATCCAATCTCTTAAAAGGAATTTTATGATTACCGTAACTGATAAAGCAAAAGAAAGAATAGCGACTCTCCTGACGGAAGAAGGACGTACTGCAGATCATAACATCCGGGTGTCGGTGAAGGGCGGAGGTTGCTCTGGTTTGATGTATGATCTAGGTTTTGATGACAAGATCAATCCTGCCGATCAGGTTTTTGAAGACAAGGGAGTAAAGATTTTGGTGGATAAGAAAAGCCTTTTGTATTTGTTAGGCACCACGCTTGATTTTTCGGACGGCCTTAACGGAAAGGGGTTTCAGTTCATTAATCCCAACGCTTCACGCACCTGCGGATGCGGAGAAAGTTTTTCTGTTTAATCAACTTTTGATGGCAGCAATGCACTTCAGCTCAATGGCAATGGGTGTAGGCAGTGCATTTACTTCCACTGTAGTGCGACAAGGTTGAGTTGCTTTATCAGGAAAATAGTCAGCGTAAATTTTATTAAAGACAGGGAAATCTTCTTTCATGTTGGTCAGGTAGACAGTGATATCCACCAGGTTTTCCCACGTTGATCCCGAAGCCTCCAAAATAAATTTTACATTTTGAAAAACAGAATGACATTGCTCTTCAATGTTGTAGCTGGTGATGTTCCTGTTTTCATCGAGCGTCACACCTGGGATTTCTTTTGAACCTTTCTTGCGAGGCCCTACTCCTGAAAGAAAAAGTAGATTACCAACCTTGCGAGCATGCGGATAAGGACCAACAGGGTCAGGTGCTTTATCTGAAGAGAAAGAGTCATTCATATTATTCAATTCCAAAAACTAAACTGCACCAAAAGCTTTGCCAATCGGCACCAGGTTTCTCAGAGGGTATCATTATCACAGTACTCACCATCCATGGACCTTTGCTGCTGATGGGGAATTTTAAAGTGCCATCATTCTCGGTGTAATTATTTTGTTGGAAGGTAGTGTTGCCAATCTTATTCCACACTTTGACCATTTGATGAGCACTTGGTTTGCCATTGAATAATATAAGACATTGCAAATAATCCCCCGATTTTAACAGACAAGGGTTTTGCTTGGGAATGATTTCGATGCGCGCCTCTGTTTTTTTCTTGAAGGTATCGTCGGTTTGGGTTCCAGCTTGTACAAATAACTTGACGAAACGTGAATAGAATTCTTTTGAGGGTTTATCGAGTGTGTTTGTTTTCGTGCGGATGTCAAGAACATTCTCAAGACCGTCTTCTTTCAAGTAGTCGTTAAATTTTTCAGCATCCAATTCAATGAAAGCGTCATTGCTTTGCATGGATAATAAATAAGTCCCCTCTTCAACGAACTTGTATTTTAATTTTTCATTTGCATCAGGTTTTACTTGCAATCGAAGGTCTGTTGTTTTGGCTAGGTGTGATAACTCCAACTTTTCGATTTTATTTTTTTTCAAATCCCAAGGTTCGCCTTCAAAATTTTCTCCGACAAGAAAAGCTACATTCATTTCTTCATTCAACGCGTATTTGAATTTTTTTGGTTGCAACCAAAACTCATGCGACTTAGCAAGAAGTGTTGCAACCAAAATCAATACTACTGTGATTAATCTCTTGGACATTGTCAATTTTCCTGTTTATAATTCATTATTGATTCATCAGGCTTTCAATTTCATCAGCTTCGATCGGAATGTTTTTCATGAGGTCAACATTTTCCTTTTCACCAACCCATATGTTATTCTCTAAACGAATACCAAAGCCTTCTTCCTTGATATAAATGCCAGGCTCGATCGTCCATACGCTTCCCACTTGAATGTTGTCATGCATGTTACCTACATCATGCACATCCAAACCGAGCATGTGTGAAGTGCCATGATAAAAATATTTTCTTAAGGCCGGATTATCTGGGTCTTGGTTTTTAACGTCTGCGTCAGAAATTAATTTTAGTTTTAATAATTCACTTTGCATTATTTTTTCAATTTCTTTCTGATAATCGAAATAAACAATGTTGGGTCTTAATAACTTCATCGCCTCACGCTGTACACGAAGAACCGCATTGTAAACTTCTTTTTGTCTTGAAGTAAATTTTCCATTCACCGGGATTGTTCGGGTTAAATCTGAATTATAGTTAGCGTACTCGGCGGCTACATCCAATAAAATCAACTCACCTGCTTTGCACACTTGATTGTTTTCAATGTAATGCAACACAATATTATTTTTTCCTGAAGCAATAATAGGCGTATAAGCAAAACCTTTTGAGCCATTCCGAATAAACTCGTGAACGTATTCAGCTTCAATCTCGTATTCGTTCACTCCGGGTTTTGTAAATTTCAACACTCTTCGAAAACCTTTTTCTGTGGTGTCACAGGCTCGCTGAATCAAAGTAATCTCTTGCATTTGTTTTATTCTCCGCAGCTTTGCCATGATTGGGGCAACACGTTGATAGGTATGCAACGGATATCTTTCTTTGCACCAATCGATGAATCGTGCATCACGTGTTTGAACAACTGCTTCCGAACGATAATGTTCATTGGTATTCAAGTAAATTGATTCCGCTCCGCTCATGACCATCAAGTGGTGAAACATGGCGTCAAAATCCTGTAGCCACATCACCGTTTCAATTCCCGAGATGGTCTTTGCTTCTTCCTTGGTAAGTTTATGACCATACCATTTTTCGAGATGCTCATTCGGTTGACGCAAAAAAAGAATCTCGCGCTTTTTTTCTTCTCGAAAGCCTGGGCAGATCAATAGAATGCTTTCTTCCTGTTCAACTCCAGTCAGGTAAAACAAATCATTATTCTGACGGAACGGCATAGTTCCGTCTGCATTCGTGGGCATTGTATCATTGGAATTGAAAACGGCGAGAGCGCTGGGTTTCATTTCGCTTACTAATCTCTTTCGGTTGTTGATGAAAAGTTCTTTGTCGATAGGTTCGTATCGCATAAGGAAAATTTATATATTTCTAGAGTTGCAAGTTAAAAAAATCTATATGAAGCTCTCCACAAAAATATGCCACGATTCTGAATACTCGATCTTGGATTCTAGTTGGCGAAGATCAAGCATCCAGTATCCAGTATCCTTTCTATTCCTGTTGCTACTATTATTATCAGGCTTAGCACGAGCTCAATATAAACCAACTCCAGAGAATTTAAAGAACCGTGAATGGTTTCAGGACGCGAAGTTTGGATTGTTTATTCATTGGGGCGTGTATAGTGTATTAGGTGATGGCGAGTGGGTGATGAATGTCAAGCAAATTCCAATCAGGACGTACGAAAAACTTCCAACCTTTTTTAACCCTACGCAATTTGATCCTGCCGCCTGGGTA
>Ga0207086_1162_pt1 | contig 14096 bp, 12 predicted proteins | sample Alteio_BWMinHeat_54_FD_153540 | JGI IMG/M metagenome (GOLD analysis project Ga0207086, IMG submission 153540) | Enriched cells from forest soil in Barre Woods Harvard Forest LTER site, Petersham, Massachusetts, United States -... | ecosystem: Environmental > Terrestrial > Soil > Temperate forest >... | reverse complement strand
GAATACTCGTGGATCTTATTACTTAGCCCATGAATGGGATCTAAAAATTCAACATCTTCAAAGGCGAGTACTAAACCGGTGAGCACCATTATTAAGAAAACTAGATAGAATAACAGGTATCCTCTTTTAGCAAACAAATAGAATTTGCGATCCTCTTTTTCAGAATCGGTGTTGGCCTGGAAGGTTAACGCGTTTTTTATCTTTGTCTTTAATTTTTCTTCACCTGGTTGAGTGGCCTCAAGAACAACACGACACAATAAAAGAAAGCACAAACCGTAACCTACATACTTGTGAAGCATCCAGATTTTATCACTGTACTCATGCGTCACGGCACGTGCCTGGTCTTTGGTGACCGTTACGCCTTTACCTTCTAGTTGCTCCTGCACCATCGGTATATTGGCTCGTGTCTTGAACATAAACGTTCCCATCAGTACGAGAACAATGGTGAAAATGATTGTCAATCCAGTAGCCCAATGCCAAATGCGTATGGCAAGGGAATGATTTTCATTGAAGGAGGAGAAGGAAGTGCTATTCATTGTGAGGTGGTTTTGGATTTAAACATTAGACTCAATTCAACTTGATTTTATTCCTGCAAGTTTGATTTTTAAATATAGTAATGTTTTGATTTTGCCGAAATTGGAAAAAGTGATCGAATCAATATAGTCCGCCCAGATTGAATCTCGCCCTCGGTCTGTGTCCTCACAGACCGAAAGTTAAAAAGCCGTGTCAACACAGGCCGAAAAGAATAACGAGTATCATAAATCTGATCGAAAATTCAAATCTTATCCCTATAATGTGTTAGAAATTTAAAATCATCAATTCCTTCTTCGTAGTATCTTGCTGTTGACCAATAATAATTTTCGGGAGTTGTAGCAAGATTCCAATGCTCTTGCAATGGATTATAGTGGATGTAATCAAGTTTCTGTTCCAACTTTTCTTTCGAATTCATTAGTACGACCAGTGGATTGCGTTGCCAAAACCGGTGAGCACGCTCAGTTTTGTCTTCTACTTTGAAGAAGGAAAGTAATCTTTCATTGCGAAGAAGATTTAAGAATTGGTGGCTTGTAAATTTATTAAAGCTAGCCTGAGGCATTTCTTTTCCATTCATGGCGACCAATTCCCAAAGTAAGTGGCGATGGTTAGGCATGATGACGAAACCATAAATAGTAATTTTGCCTTGCTCAACTAAATGACGAAGTGATTCGATGATAACGTTCTTGTACTTATCTGATTGTAACAAAGGCTTCCAGTCGTGGATGGTGTCAGTCCAGAAATAGATCTCGCCCAAACTCATTATAGAGTTGCGCGTACCTTTTATATCGCGATTGATTTCCATCTATTTATTTGCTTCGGTCTGTGAGGACACTTTTCGGTCTGTGATGACACAGACCGAGGTGGTGGAATAGTATCCTCCACTAATACTGCAAATGCTTCACCGTAATTCCATTGTTGATTAATTGCTTCAACGAATCAATTCCGATCTTCACATGCAAGTCAACATAATTGGAAGTAACAGCGTGATCGCTAGCTTCGGTCTTCACACCATGCGGGAACATAGGCTGATCAGACACCAGCAGCAAGGCTCCTGCAGGGATTTCATTGTAGAATGCGGTAGAAAAAATTGTAGCGGTTTCCATGTCGATCGCCATGGCACGCACTTTTACAAGATATTCTTTAAAGTGCTCGTCCCATTCCCAAACTCTGCGGTTAGTGGTGTAAACAGTCCCTGTCCAATAATCCTGATTGTAATCACGAATAGTGGTCGAGATTGCTTTCTGCAAAGCGAACGCTGGAAGTGATGGTACTTCCGGAGGAAAATAGTCATTGGAAGTTCCCTCACCGCGTATGCCGGCGATCGGAAGGATGAGGTCGCCCAATTGATTTTTCATCTTCAATCCGCCACATTTGCCGAGAAACAAACATGCCTTCGGAGTAATAGCCGTAAGGCAATCCATAATCGTTGCTGCATTGGGGCTACCCATTCCAAAGTTGATCATTGTGATTCCTTCTGCTGTAGCACTGAGCATGGCTTTGTCGTGGCCGTCTACCTTTACATTGTGCCACTCAGCAAATTTGTGAACGTAATTATCAAAGTTGGTGAGCAAAATGTATTCACCAAAAGATTTCAAAGGCACGCCCGTGTAGCGGGGCAACCAGTTCTCAACAATTTCTTTTTTCGTCTTCATGACTATGTTTATTTGATTCTATGATACAAATGATGATACAATGCTTAATGTGATTGAACAATTGCTAATTCGCCAACTTCGCTTTACAACTGCTCATTTGATTGAATCATTTTCCCTACTTTTAAACGATGTATAAACTCAACCTTCCTGAAATCAATCCATCGCTAAAAAAGGAGAATGGCAAAGTATTAATTTTTGATGGGATAAGAAAAAAATACATCGTGCTTACGCCCGAAGAATGGGTGCGGCAGCATTTTATTCATTATTTGATAATAGAATTAAAATATCCTAAGTCACTTTTTAGAATCGAAGGAGCCTTGACTTACAATAAACTTCAGAAGCGGTCTGATATTTTGGTCTTTGATAGAAATGGCAAGGCGTGGATGCTCATCGAGTGTAAATCACCCACGATCAAATTAAATCAGAAAGCCTTTAATCAGGTAGCTGTTTACAACATGACGATTGGAGCGAAGTACATAGCGGTGACGAACGGCATGGCACATTTTTGTTTTGAAGCCGGTCAACCAGGAGTAGAACCAAAGTTCATGGAAAAGTTTCCTGAGTTTTGAAAAAGTTACAGGTTGCATGTTTCAAGCTTCATGTTGGATTAGATTATGATTTTAGAAGCTGATGCTTATTTGAAACCTGTAACTTACAACTTGAGATGACTTCCAAAGAAAAACTAAAACATACTTTCCAGCTTCTTCAGCTCGAGCGCCAAGCTGATCTCGAACAATATCGCCAGAAGGTATTGATGCGCTCATTAAGTCAGCGTGTGAAAGAAGGTGTGACGTGGTATCCCGTTAGGTTGCTCCGCGATTATATCGGAACAGGTGAACGCGTGATGATTGAGATCGAAAAAACGAATTCAATTGATCAACCACATTCCTTTCAAAGTGGAAAGGTGGTGAGTTTATTCACGAACGCATCCGGCAAACCAGAGAAGCAACATGCCAACGGAGTAATTAACTACGTGCGCGACAACATGATGACCGTTACACTGAACGGCGACGATCTTCCTGATTGGATTGACGATGGTTCATTGGGTGTGGATGTGATGTTTGATGAAATGAGTTATCGTGAGATGGACTATGCGTTGAAGAAAGTGATGGAGGCGGAAGATAACAGAGTGGCGGAATTGAGAGAAATACTTTTAGGTGAAAAGGTTTCAAGTTTCAAGTTACAGGATACAAGTAATCTGCAACCTGTAACTACTTTGTTAAATGGTAGTCAACTAGTGGCGGTGCAAAAAATAAACAAAGCAGCTGACGTTGCATTTGTTCACGGCCCACCGGGAACAGGAAAAACGACAACGATCGTTGAGGCAATTCGACTCACAGTTAAAACAGAGCGGCAGGTTTTAGTATGCGCACCGAGCAATGCCGCGATTGATTTGCTGGTCGACAAATTAAGTCAACAAGGATTGAAAGTGTTGCGGATTGGTCATCCGGCAAGAGTAACGGAACAGTCATTAAGCAAAACGATGGATGCACAAATTGCTGAGCATCCTCACTTTAATGAGCTTCGATCACTGCGAAGAAAAATGGAGCAATTGCGTCATCAAGCCGGTCAATACAAAAGAAATTTTGGTTATGCAGAAAAAGAACAACGAAGGTTGTTGCGCGAAGAAGTCAAATCATTGAAGGCCGATGCCGATATGCTTGAGTTTTATATCATCAACGATCTTTTAAGCAAGACGGAAGCGGTTTGTTGTACGCTAGTGGGTTCATCGCATCCGGTGTTGCGCGGAAGAAAATTTAGTACTGTTTTCATTGATGAAGCAGCACAAGCGCTTGAACCTGCCTGTTGGATTCCTCTTTTGAAATCGCAGCGTGTGGTTTTTGCTGGTGATCATTGTCAGCTTCCGCCAACCATCAAATCGCAAGAAGCCGCAAAGCAGGGACTAGCGCAAACACTTTTTGAAAAAGGAATTGAAAGATTTCCGGAGTTCGCATCTATGCTTCAAATGCAGTATCGTATGCATGAATCGATCATGGAATTTCCATCCAAATATTTTTATAATGATAAATTAATTGCTCACGAATCCGTAAAGCATGAATTGCTTCGCCCTTATGAGCAGCCTATTGAATTTATCGACACAGCCGGAAGTGGTTATTCAGAAAAGGTAGATCCTGAAACGCTGAGCCGATACAATGAAGGCGAGGCAGAGTTGTTGATTCAACAAGTAGAGAAATTAGTGGAATCAATAGGTAGTTCCGCTTGGTTGGAGGAAGGAATTACCATGGGTATTATCACTCCATACAGCGCGCAGGTCGACAAGCTTCAACATTTGGCAGAAAGTTCAGGGATTCTTGAACCCTTACATCGCTTGATTTCCATCAATACTGTGGATGCCTTTCAGGGACAGGAGCGTGATGTAATTGCGATATGTTTCGTTCGCAGTAACGAAAAGAGCGAGGTGGGTTTTCTGGCAGACATTCGAAGAACGAATGTGGCCATGACACGTGCCAGGAAAAAACTTATCCTGATTGGCGACAGTGCCACTTTAGGTGCACATGAATTTTATTCTGAATTAATTGAGTTTTTGCAGCAAAAAAGTTTTTATAAAAGCGTGTATTCTTTGTAATTTTATCTCGGTTGAACAACCAGCGGACATAAATTAAGATGCCGTTCATTTGTACTTCGTAAATCTTAATTCTATACATATGAAATCACTACTTGTTTTCTTTCTAGCTTTAAATGCCGGGGTGTTTTCAACCTCCGCGCCTAATCAAATATTTAATACTTCCTTGACTGTTACGGTGAGGGACGATTTAGGTAATACAGTTGATAGCGTGAAGGTGCAGCTTTTTTTAAAAGAAGCAGATTTCACAAAAGAAGTAAATTCGTTAGCGGAAGCCACCACAGATAAAAAAGGTGTATGTCATTTTAAAAAATTGAAACCAGAGTCATATTTTATTCTTGCCCGCAAAGGCGATAAAGATAATACGGGCGGTGGCGAGAAAATTGGCAAGTTGGAAAATGGTAAGTTCAACAAGATCACCATCATTATCCAATAGACGGAATGGATCGTCAGTCACTCATTCGGATGTTGCAATCCTATACGTCCGATTTTGCCGAGGAGCAGAAGTTTATTTCTCCATTTCTTGAATTGCTTACTCACAAAGATTGCTTTCAGCGCACACACTTGCCTGGTCATATTACAGGTTCAGCTTGGATATTGAATAAAGAAAGAACGCGAACGTTATTGGTTCATCATGCTAAGCTAAATAAATGGGTGCAACCCGGAGGGCACGCGGATGGTGAAGAAAATATTCTGAATGTTGCCTTACGGGAAGGAGAAGAAGAAACGGGTTTGAAGAATTTTAAATCTTCCGAAATAATTTATGACATAGATATTCATCTGATTCCTGAGCGAAAAGATTTCCCTGAACATTTCCATTACGATATTAGATTTCTGGCGGAAGCCGATGAGCAAGAACCGATCATTGTCAGCGAAGAATCGCACGATGTGCAATGGATTGATTTGAGTGAGCTGGAAAAATTTACTAATGAACGGTCAGTGTTAAGAATGAAAGAGAAGCTCACACTCATTCATTCGCCTCTTTGAAATATGGCGGAGATTGGCAAAGACATTGCAAAAGCTGCCTCTATACTAAGGCAAGGAAAGCTGGTAGCTATTCCTACTGAAACTGTTTACGGATTAGCGGGCAATGCTCTTGATGCCGGTGCGGTAACCAAAATTTTTATCGCAAAGAACCGACCTTATTTTGATCCATTGATTGTGCATGTTCGAAGTGCGGACTCGGTGAAGCAGTATGCGGAGAAAATTCCAGACATGGCACTTGAGTTGATGAATCGATTTTGGCCTGGACCTCTTACTTTACTTCTTCCAAGAAAAAAAATTGTTCCGGATCTTGTTACGGCAGGCCTCGATAGGATTGGGCTTCGTTGTCCTGACCATGCAATGACGTTGGAGTTATTGCGATCACTTTCATTTCCGCTAGCGGCTCCAAGCGCAAATCCTTTTGGTTATGTGAGTCCTACTTCGCCTTATCATGTTAATGATCAATTGGGCAATGCGATTGAATATATTCTTGACGGTGATCAGTGCAAGGTGGGCGTTGAATCTACTATCGTTGGTTTTGAAGATAGTACACCTGTCATTTATCGCTTGGGCGGACTTCAAGAGGAAGATATTGAATCGGTCACTGGACCAGTCAAGGTTATGACAACTTCCGTTTCTAATCCTCAAGCTCCAGGACAGTTGCAAAGTCACTATGCGCCAAGAAAGAAAGTACTCATCGGTAACATCAACGAGTTACTAAAAGATTTTGATAGAGTTGGCGTTTTGTCGTTTCGAGAAGAATATTTGTCAGGAAAAATTGGAAAGCAAATTGTACTAAGTTCATCCGGAGATTTGGAAGAAACTGCGCAAAAGCTTTTTTCGTCTTTGCGAGAATTAGACAAAAGCAATGTGGATGTTATTCTTACGGAACTTGTTCCTGATGTCGGTTTAGGAAGAGCAATCAACGATCGACTGAGGAGAGCGGCAACTTGATGCAATGGATATTGAATGCTAGCTCAAGTATCAAGAACTAGGTGAGGGAATCCAGAATCATTTTGTAATTTGATATCTCGTGCCTCGTAATTCGTACTTCGTAATTTTATATTTATGAAAAAGATATTGATCCTTACTGGTGGGGGTGATTGCCCTGGACTTAACGCAGTGATCCGGGGCATTGCAAAACGCGCACGCAGAGAAAAAGATTGGAAAATATACGGAAGCATTGAGGCGTTCAATGGCGTGTTTAATGAGCCGCAAGATATTATTAAGTTAACATCGAAGGTTACGGCAGGCATTCATGTGAAAGGTGGTACGATACTGAAAACGACAAACAAAGGAAACCCAATTAAATTTCCTGTTCCTCAACCGGATGGATCTTTCAAGTTTATCGATCGTTCAGATGAGCTCGTTGAAAAACTCAATATACTCGGTTTCGATGCAGTGATTAACATTGGAGGAGATGGCTCTCAAAAGATTTCAAAAGTTTTGTACGACAAAGGAATTCCGGTGATTGGCGTTCCTAAAACCATCGATAATGATCTGTCGGCTACTGACATGACTTTTGGTTTTCAAACGGCTGTGCAAATTGCTACCGACAGCTTTGATAAATTAGTGACTACTGCAGAAAGTCATCATCGTGTGATGATCATGGAGGTGATGGGCCGCGATGCCGGATGGATTGCGTTGCACACCGCCGTTGCAGGAGGAGCAGAGATATGTTTAATTCCTGAGATTCCTTATGATGTAGATAAATTGGTTAAACGTATTGATGAGCGATATTTTAAGGGACGTGGCTTTGTGAACATTGTTATTTCTGAAGGAGCAAAGGCCAAAGCTGGAAGCGTTACGGCGAGCGCTGGAGAAAGAGGATCGGAGCATGTGCGATTGGGTGGCGTTGCTTATCAGCTTTCGAAGCAATTGAAAGATGCTGGTTGCAAAGCCGAGATACGCGAGACGGTGTTAGGCCACGTGCAACGCGGAGGTACACCTTCTGCGTTTGATCGGGTGTTAGCTTCCGCCTTTGGTGTCAAGGCGTTTGAATTAGTGCTTGAAAAGAATTTTGGAAGAATGGTGTCGCTTAAAAATAATATGGTCACTTCAGTAACGCTAGATGAAGCAACTAAGGAACCTAATTTTGTAAGAAGAGATACGTATTTGGTACAGGCAGCGAAAGGTTTGGGAATAAGTTTTGGGGATTAATAGGTTGAAGCTTCAGGCGGTACCGTTCATGGAAACAAAAAAGCCACCTCTCGGTGGCTTCGCTTTTTAATTACATGAAAGATTAAGCGTACTGATTCAGCATTACTGGCATTACCAGCATCAATATATCTTCACCTTTTTCTTTTTCCGCAGGGAAAATTACGCCAGCCTTGTTGGCAGCAGACATATTCAATTTAATTTGATCGGTATCTAAATTGGTAAGCATCTCTATTAAGAAGCGTGCATTGAATCCAATTTCGATATCCTCACCTTCGTGCTCACAAGAGAGACGTTCATTGGCCTCATTCGAGAAATCTAAATCCTCAGCAGAAACCTGAAGTTCGCTGCCTGTAATTTTCAAGCGAACTTGGTGCGTGGTCTTATTAGCGTAGATAGAAATCCTTTTCAAAGAACTCAAAAGCTCAGTGCGGCTTATCGTCATCTTGATCGGGTTCGAAGTTGGAATTACATTTTCGTAGTCTGGATAGCGCTCATCAATCAAGCGGCAAATCATTCTGATATTTCCGAACTTAAAGAATGCATTGCTCATGTTGAAGTCGATGTTGACATCGGTGTTTTCAGTTGGTAATGTAGCCTTCAATAAATTAAGTGCTTTGCGTGGAATGATGATTGCATTTCCATTGTCGGATTTGATATCCGTTCTGCGATAGCGAACCAAACGATGACCATCGGTAGCAACAAAGGTGGTGTTCTTTTCTCCCAGGTTGACATATACACCTGTCATAGCAGGACGAAGCTCATCGCTGCTCGTAGCAAAAATTGTATTGTTAATGGCGCGGGCCAGAACTTCAGTAGAAATATTTGCTGAGAAGTCATTCGACACGGATGGTACTTTAGGGAAATCAGTTGCGTTTTCTCCTGCTAATTTATAGCGCCCATTATCCGAACTAATCTCAATACTGTATGTGGCTTCATCAATTGAAAAAGTTACAGGCTGGTCAGGAAGATTTTTTAAGGTCTCTAAAAGTATGCGCGCAGGCACAGCAATATTTCCTTTTTCTTTCGACTCGATATTAATCTCGGTGATCATCGAAGTTTGTAAATCGGAAGCTGTAACCGTTAGTTTGCTCTTATCTATTTCAAAAAGAAAGTTTTCAAGAATAGGGACAACGGGATTGGTGGTGATCACTCCGTTGATATTAGATAGCTGCTTCAACAAATAGCTGGAATTAACAATAAACTTCATGTAAATCAGTGTTTTGTGGTTGTTAGAGGGCTGTAAAGGTATAAAGAAAATGGAATCCTGAAAACGGAAAGAACAAGTCAATTTATTGAGTTCAATTGTAAGAAAAAACACCAACATCCGACCTTTACTTGATTGTCTTTATAGATATGACTATCAATTATTTAGCACCACTTGGATAATGCTCAAATCTTATGACCTCTTATTTATTATATTCGAAAAAATCTGACTATGAAAAATTGCATCCCTTTCTTATTCATGTTTTTAGTTAAACTGTCGATCGCTCAAACTAACCTGGAGCAATTTCTTAATCACCCTATTGAATCCAATTTTGCCTCATCGGCCGATGGAAAAAACATCGCCTGGGTAATCAACGATGCAGGCAAGCGGAATATCATGATCAAAACCGGTACAGAATTGCCGCGTATGCTTACCGATTACCAGCAAGATGACGGTCAGGAAATTTCACAACTTGTTTTTTCTCCCAATGGAACAAAACTGCTTTTTGTTCGCGGTGGAGATGCAAACCAGAAAGGGCAAAATCCAAATCCAGCCAGTCTAGCAGAAGGGACAGAGCAAGCCATTTATTTCAAGGATCTCTCGTCGAAATCAAGTCCTTCAAAAATCGCACAAGGAAATAGCCCTTTGTTTTATCCTGATGGATTAAAAATCCTCTTCGCAAAAGGAGGTCAGATTTATGAAACTAGTCTTGATATAAATGCGGTTCCTAAATTACTTTTTACAGGACGAGGCGCAAACTACAATCCGAAATTTTCTCCTAATGGTAACGAAGTCCTTTTCACGAGCGACCGGGGAGATCATAGCTTCATCGGTATTTACAGTTCGGTAACAAAAAAAGTGAGATGGATTTCGCCAGACATAAGCAATGATGCGTTCCCCAATTGGTCAACCGATGGAAAACAAGTGGTGTTTATTCGTACAGCTGGAATTAAAATCAATCAACATGTAAATTATTTGGATGGAATGAAGTTTTCAATTTATGTTGCCGATGCTGATGCGCTTACGTCAAAGCTAATTTGGAAAACGCCGGCTGACGATGGTGGTTTTTCGCAGGAGCGTGAAAAACCATTAGCGTGGACTTCAACTAATCGAATTCTTTTTTATTCGGAACATACCGGATGGAATCATATTTTTTCGATGAACCCCGATGGCTCCGATATTAAAGACATTACACCGGGAGACGGTGAAGTAGAAAATTTTGTAACTGATGCTTCGGGGCAAAATATTTACTTCGATGGAAATCGTGAGGATATAGATCGAAGACACATTTGGAAGTCGAGTGTGACAACTGGAAACCCGGTTGCAGTTACTACTGGTGACGGTATTGAAATGTTCCCTATGTTCGGTGGTGCAATGTTGTATTGCATGCGGTCTACAACCAATGGCACCAAAATGCTAGTGCGAGTTGACGAAACGAAAAAAGCAACGGTGCCAGTGAATGTTCAAAAGACTACCTCGTTCTCAGGAACAGCATTTGTTAAACCTGAACAAGTGGTGTTCAAAGCTGCTGATGGTACTGACATTCATGGTCAACTTTTCATCGACCGAAAAATTTCCGGCAAACGAGCCGGCATAATTTACATGCACGGAGGTCCTCATCGACAGATGTTGTTGGGATTTCACTACAATGATTATTACAGCAATGCCTATGCTTTCAATCAATATCTGGCAAGTTTAGGTTATGCAGTGGTTGCAGTGAATTATCGCGATGGCATTGGCTATGGAAAAGATTTTCGCAGAGCTAAAAATCAAGGCCCGCGCGGAGCTAGTGAGTACCAGGACATTGTTGCAGCGGCAAAATTTTTACAACTATTGCCTGAAGTTAATCGAGATAAGATAGGATTATGGGGAGGATCGTATGGAGGTTATCTTACCGCGATGGGTTTGTCACGAAACCCGGAGATTTTCAAGGCTGGTGTAGACTTACATGGTGTACATGACTGGTCATTTGATGCGCAAGATGCTACCAATGCATGGGGGCTTGCAAAAAGTGATATGGACTTGGCTCTTAAGTCATCGCCGATATCGGACTTATCCAAGTGGACTGCTCCCGTTTTATTTGTTCACGGTGATGATGACCGTAGCGTACAATTTCAACAGACAACTGATTTAGTTGAAAAACTTCGCGAGAAAAATATTCCCATCGAGTTACTCGTGTTACCTGATGAAGTTCATGGTTTCCTTCGTTACGAGAGCTGGTCAAAAGTTTTCAATGCATCGAAAGATTTTTTTGATCGGAAGTTGAAGTGAAAAAAAGTTTAAAGGTGATAGGTTGTAGTAATAAGTTGAGTGCAAACTCACGACTTTAAACTTAGAACTTAAAACTTACGACATTAAAGTTTTATGAAAAGATTAGTTGTTTTAACTGGTGCGGGGATCAGTGCCGAAAGCGGTCTTGCTACTTTTCGGGATTCAGGCGGATTATGGGAGGGATATCGAGTGGAGGATGTGGCCACTCCCGAGGCTTGGCATCGAAATCAGAAAATGGTTTTGGATTTCTATAACGAGCGAAGAAAAAAAGCACTTGAGGCCAAGCCTAATCGAGGACATGAAATTCTTGCGGAACTTCAAAATGATTTTGATCTAACAGTTATCACCCAAAATGTAGATGACCTGCATGAGCGTGCTGGCTCGAAAAATGTAATTCACCTTCACGGCAGTTTGTTTGAATCTCGAAGTACGCTTGACCCGTCTCTGGTTTATAAAATAAATGGCTGGGAATTGAATCTTGGAGAAAAATGCGAACGAGGCTCGCAACTTCGCCCCAATATTGTTTGGTTTGGTGAGATGGTGCCGCTTATGGAGGAAGCAGCTTACATTACTTCACTAGCGGATTTTTTTCTTGTGGTTGGCACATCTATGGTTGTTTATCCTGCTGCAGGTCTGATCAACGAAGTGCCTAGGTCGGTTCCTAAATACATTATTGATCCTAAGATTCCGGATATATTGCCTTCTCCTAATCTTCATTTCATTTCTGAAATAGCGAGCGTTGGAATGGAGAAAGTGAGAAAGTTGTTAGTAAATAATTAAAACTTTCCGAGACTTCAAGTGCTCGGTCTTTTTTGAAATTTAAGTTAATGACTTAAATTTATTCCAACCTCAAAACCTAAACCTCCTATAATGAAAAAAGTTTTCAAGTATGTCGGCTACTTGCTGATAGTTATCATTGTTGCAATTGGTGGACTCCTTACTTATGTAAAAGCTGCTTTGCCAAATGTAGGTGAAGCAGAAGATTTGAAAATCGAGTACACACCTGAGCGCTTAGCACGTGGAAAGTATTTGGCGACTTCGGTTACAGTTTGTATGGACTGCCACTCGAAAAGAGATTGGACTGAATTCTCAGGACCGCTTGTGTCTGGAACTCTTGGCCAAGGTGGAGAACGGTTTGATCAAAGTCTTGGATTGCCTGGTGTTTTTATTTCCAAGAATATTACTCCGCATGCTATAAGTCGCTATACTGATGGAGAACTTTTTAGAGTGATTACTACCGGTGTAAACAAAGAAGGGAAAGCGATGTTTCCCTTGATGCCTTATCCGTATTATGGAAGAATGGATAAAGAAGATATTTACAGCATTATTGCCTTCATCCGATCAATAGCTCCCATTGAGAATAACGTTGAGCAATCTACGCCTGACTTCCCGATGAATTTTATTATCAATACGATTCCGCAGCCAGCAAGTCATCAAACTCGTCCTGATAAATCCGATCAGTTAGCTTATGGTGCATACATGGTCAATGCTACAGCATGCGTTGAGTGCCACACACAAGTGAATAAGGGACAAATACTCCCTGAGTTATCTTATGCAGGAGGTCGTGAATTTCCTTTTGCAGATGGATCAATTGTTCGGTCAGCCAACATCACGCCTGATGATGAAACCGGAATCGGCAGGTGGACCGAAGAACTGTTTATCCAAAAATTCAAAGTCTATGCGGATTCCAGTTATAAATCAGAAAAGATCAAAGCCGGTGAGTTCAACAGCTGGATGCCATGGACCATGTACGCTCAGATGGACCCCGAAGACCTAGCTGCAATCTTCCATTATTTGAAATCGGTAAAACCAATTTCGAATAAGGTGACCAAGTTCACTCCGAATAAGCAGTAGAAATTACTCGCGGTATTTCTTAAAGATAGCGGTCGCATTATGTCCGCCAAATCCGAAAGTGTTGCTCATCGCTGCATTTACTTTTTTGCTGACTTTCTGGCCTAGTGTTAAATTCAGCGAACTTGAAATAGCTTCATCAATATTTTGAGTGTTAATAGTAGGAGGAATGATGTCCTGGTTCACGGCAATGATGGAAGCAATTGCTTCTATAGCTCCTGCAGCACCGAGTAGATGTCCTGTGGCAGATTTTGTTGCACTGATGTTTAAGTGAGTTGGGTTATTTCCGAATAACCGGATCATAGCCTTGGTTTCACTAAGATCTCCTAGCGGAGTTGAAGTAGCATGCGCATTGAGGTAATCAATGTCTGAAGGTTTCATCCCTGCATCATCCAGTGCTTCTTGCATTCCCAGCAATGCTCCTTCTCCTTCGGGATGAGTGCCTGTAAGATGATAAGCATCAGCACTCATCCCACCTCCAGCAACTTCAGCATAAATTTTAGCTCCGCGTTTTTTTGCGTGCTCGTATTCTTCGAGAATCAAAGCTCCGGCACCTTCACCCATCACAAAACCATCGCGGTCTTTATCAAAGGGGCGCGAGGCTCTGTAAGGATCTTCGTTGCGTTGTGATAATGCCTTCGATGCATTGAAGCCACCAATTCCAGCTTCGTTGATGGCGGCCTCAGAACCACCCGTTACGATGATATTGGCTTTGCCCCAACGGATATAATTGAAGGCATCAATAATCGCTGTGGTTGAAGTAGCGCAAGCAGAGATGGTTGTGAAATTCAAACCCATGAAACCGTACTTGATGGAAATCCACCCAGAAGCAATATCCGCAATGACTTTTGGAATG
>Ga0207086_1158_pt1 | contig 14227 bp, 12 predicted proteins | sample Alteio_BWMinHeat_54_FD_153540 | JGI IMG/M metagenome (GOLD analysis project Ga0207086, IMG submission 153540) | Enriched cells from forest soil in Barre Woods Harvard Forest LTER site, Petersham, Massachusetts, United States -... | ecosystem: Environmental > Terrestrial > Soil > Temperate forest >... | reverse complement strand
ATACTTTTGGTGGTACTCCTCAGCGCGATAGAACGTACCTGCGGCTGTGATTTCCGTCGCGATGGGCCGCTTGAGTTTACCGCTGGCATCAAGCGCCGCCCGCGACTTCTTGGCCGCCGCTTCCTGCTCCGGCGAATGAAAGAAAATTGCCGTGCGGTACTGCGTGCCAAAGTCCGGCCCTTGGCGGTTCACTTGCGTCGGGTCGTGAGCCTGCCAGAAAACGCCGAGCAACTTCTCGTAACTCACTTTTGCCGGGTCAAACGTCACCTGCACCACTTCCGCATGCCCCGTTTCGTCCGTGCAAACATCTTTGTAGGTCGGGTTCGGCGTCTCCCCGCCGCTGTATCCTACTGCCGTATCAATCACTCCTGGCACACGCTGAAACTCCGCCTCCACGCCCCAGAAGCATCCCGCTCCGAAAGTCGCTAGCTCTGTCATGGAAATCACCCCAGTTCGAATGCTCATTAATACCTACGCACAGGACTTAGATGCACGAGCTATTGATTGCGATTCTCGCGTCTAGGGCGTCTTTCGCCGCGCCTGCGCCGCCCCAGCGCTGGCCTTTAACTTCTCCTGCGCCAGCGCTTTATAGGGACTGTTCACCGAAGCCGATTGTGTAAATGCCTCTTTGGCCTCGGCGTTTTTTTTCAGATTCAGCAGCGCAAATCCCAAACGATACTGGTTTCGCGCGTAGCTCCCGTCATCCGGCTTCAGCAGCGGGGCGGCGCCTCTCAGATTCTCCACCGCCTGGCTGTTCTCCTTCTTTTCAATGTTTACCTGTCCCAGCGAACTCAGCGCCAGACCCTTCTGCAGGCTCTTCTGCTGAGCCCACTGTTCGTCAGCCAGACCTTCCGGTTTCGGCGACGCATCCAGCAGTGAAATTGCTTTTTTCACGTATGTTTCGGCTTTCGCGAGTTGATCGGTCTTGTCGCAATAATAATCGGAAAGCAGCAGCAACATTCCCAGATTATTGGGATCCTTTGCCAGAAGCCCGTTCGCCACTTCCAGCATCTTTGGGGTGTTCTGCGCCTGCTGATAAGACGTCGCGGCCACGCCGAGCGCCTGATTCGCATACGGTGAATCCGGATAAAGCTGCGCAAACCGCGCCAGGAGCCCCGCCCGCTTGGCCGCATCCTTGGCCTGATAGGCTCCGCTGAAAACCGCTTGTTGAACGTAAGCGATGCCATCCTTATTGCTTTCCAGTGTCTGTGACTTTTGCCGTTCCCAGTCGGAAGCGGCCGTCCCAGCCGGAGCAGGCGCATCCTTATATCGCTTCAAAATCCCCTGCGCCTTTTCTCCATACGAAATCAGCCGGTCCACGTCGCCTTTTTCCGAAGCCGCGCGGATCATGTTCAGCGCATTCGCAAAATTATCAGGATCCAGCGCGAAGAGTTTGTCTCCGTATTCAAACGCCTTGTCGTAATTCTTCTGCGCGATGTAGTAATCCACAAAGAGACCATCCGCCACCAGCGGATAGTCGCCCTCGCTGCCTGGCCCCGCCGCGAACTTTTCCATCAGCGCAAGCCTTTGCGCCGGATCCGTCGCCGCGTTGATCTCCGTCAACCCGTGGTCCACCTCCGACCCCGCTTGAATCGGAACGAACTTGCCGATCTGCTGCCCGAATGCGGGACATGCCGAACATCCCAGGAGAAATAACGCACCACTCAACCACTTGGTCAGTCGCATAGGTACCTCCATACGTTGGCAATTGACTGCATCTTAGTGCGGCGGATTGCTTCGCGCAAAGAGATTTCTGAATCCGAGGCGTGGAGGGCGAACTTATGGAGGTCCCCGTGGTTGAGATTCACGTCAATGCTGAAAGTGCCGCTGCGATACCACAGGAATATACGACAATTGACGCACCTCGCGTTTCGCGAGACGATTGAAGTTTTCGGCGAGGTGCGGGAATGGAGCTAGGGCTCACAGGGCGTGTGGCTATCGTGGCCGCAGCCAGCAAAGGACTTGGCCGTGCCGTCGCGGAGGAACTCGCTCGCGAAGGCGCCCACGTGGCCATTTGCGCCCGCACGGCAAGTACCCTCGACGAGGCGGCTGCGCACATCCAGAAAACGACAAGCCGCGAAGTTTTCCACCGGGCGCTGGATGTCATTGATTCCACGGCAGTTGCCTCCTTTGTCGCCGCCGTGGAAGCCCGCTTCGGCCGCATCGATATCTGCGTTACCAATTCCGGCGGCCCTCCGTCTAATTTATTTAAGAGCACCAAGCCGGAAGACTGGCGCTCCGCCGTCGACCAGCTTCTGATGAGCGCCGTCTTTTTCGCCAAGGAAACTCTGCCGCGCATGCAGAAAAACAAGTGGGGACGCCTGATTACGATTACCTCGTCCGCGGTCAAGCAGCCCGTGGATGGCCTGCTGCTTTCGAATTCGATCCGCGCGGCCGTCACCGGCCTTGCGCGGACCCTTGCCAATGAATATGGCGCGGATGGCATCACCGTGAACAACGTTTGCCCGGGCTACACACGCACCGCTCGCCTCGATGGCCTTGCCTCCTCAATCTCCGCACGCACCGGCTCCAAGCCTGAAGAAGTCTTTGCCCGTTGGGAGCGCGAAATCCCCGCTGGCCGCCTTGGCACTCCGCAGGAATTTGCCGCAGTTGTCGCTTTCCTCGCTTCTGAGCGCGCCAGCTACGTGAACGGAACCTCCATCGCCGTCGACGGTGGTCTTGTGAGGAGCCTGCTCTAGCCCTCAATGGCCGCCGCGACCCGTCATCTTGAACTCAGTTTGCTGCCCGAACGCTTCGCCATTTCCCGCCTTGCCGCCGATTCGCCCATTCCCGGCTGGGCGACGCAAGGTCCATTCTATTCCGTCACGCGCACCGGCGATGAGCTTTCGATTGTCACTGAACTTTCTCGCGTTCCCGTGGGCATCCATTCCCAGCCCGGATGGCGCGCCCTGAGAGTTCATGGACCCTTTGTCTTGTCGGAAATCGGCGTCCTGGCTGCACTCGCTACTCCGCTCGCTGAAGCAAGAATCAGTTTGTTCGCCATTTCTACATTTGATACAGATTACCTGCTCGTCGCATCCGAAACTCTGCCGGCCGCCATCGGCGCGCTGGAGCGGGCAGGACACACCATTTACGGGAGCAAAGCTGAATGATCAGGGACCCCCTTCGCGACGCCAATCGCCATCGCCGCCGCCCGGCGTTTCTTGCGCTCGCGGCGCTGCTGGCGATTTTCATCGCCGCGCCGCAACTCCGCGCCGATGAGCCTTACGCGCGCAGCCGCGACTATGATTTGCAGCATTCGAAGATTTCCCTGCGCTTCGACCTCGACCAGAAAAAAATTCTCGGCGAAGTCACGCACTCGCTCTCCATTCTTCGCGACGGCACAACGAAAATCGCTTTCGACTCCGTCGGCCTCACCATCCAGAGCGTCACCCTCAACAAAGCTTCCGTAAATTTCGAAACCTCCGCCGACAAACTGATTATTCCTCTCCACGCTGCCGCTAAACCTGGAGACAAATTCGATATCGCCATCCGTTACGAAGGCAAACCCGCCAAGGGCATCTACTTCATCCTCCCGGACAAGGATTATCCGGACCGCCCGAAGCAAATTTGGACCCAGGGCGAATCCGAAGACACGCGCTACTACCTTCCGACCTACGACTACCCCAACGATCGCCTCACGACCGAAACAATCATCACGGTTCCCGCTTCCTGGATCACCGTTTCGAACGGCAAGCTCATCAGCGTCAGCGACGCCGGCAAAGGCTTGAAAACCTGGTACTGGAAAGAATCCGTCCCCAGCTCCACCTACCTGATCACCGTTGTCGCCGGTGAATTCGACGAAGTGAAAGACACGTGGCGCGGCATCCCCGTCACATATTACGCGCCCAAGGGGCGCGGCGATCGCCTCCCGATCAACTTCGGCCGCACTCCGGCCATGATGGAGCTGTTCAGCAAAAAATTTGGCGTGGACTACCCCTGGGAAAAATACGCTCAAGTCATGGCAGATGATTTCGTCGCCGGCGGCATGGAGAATTCCAGCGCCACCACCAACACCAGCACTTCCCTCGTTCATCCCAAACTCGCTCTCGAATATTTCACAGGTCAAGACGACTTGATCTCTCACGAGCTCGGTCACCAGTGGTTCGGCGATCTCGTCACCATCAAGGACTGGGGCGACATCTGGCTCAACGAGGGCTTCGCCACGTTTCTGGAAGCTGTATGGACCGAAGCGCACTTCGGCAAGGACCAAGCCGACTACGAGCGCTGGAGCAATTCGCGCGAGTGGTTCGAAAGCAGCAATCTCTGGAACAAGCCGATCGTTCGCCACGACTTCGATGATTCCAGCGAATTCGACGGCAACGCTTACAATAAAGCAGGATGGGTCCTCTACATGCTTCGCCACCAGATTGGCGAAGACGCTTTTTACCGCGGCCTCAAGCACTATCTTGAGGTGAATCGCGGCAAAAACGTTGTCACGTCCGATCTCTCCAAGGCCATGGAAGAGGCTACGCACACCAACGTCGACCAATTCTTCAGCCAATGGCTGTACGGTGCAGGCGCTCCTAAATTCGACTTAAGCTACACCTACGACAGCGAAAAGCACCAAGTGATGCTCGCCGTCAAACAGACCCAAAAGGTCGAAGGCCGCGTGGGCCTCTTCCGCGTCCCCGTCGAAGTCGAAATCACCACGGCCTCGGGACCCAAGCTCTACAACGTCACCGTTTCGAAAGACATTCAGACTTTCCCCTTGCCCGCGGAGTCTGCCCCCCTGATGGTTCTCTTCGATAAGGGCGGCCACGTCCTCAAGTCCGCTGAATTCCACAAAGAGAAGAAAGAGTGGCTCTATCAATTGAAGAACGCCGTGGATGTCGCCGATCGCGCCGATGCCGTGGTCGCGCTTGGCAAGATAAAGAACGACGAAGAGGTCGTCGCTACGCTCGGAGAGGCGTTGCGCAATGATAAAGCCTGGGGAGTTCGCGCCACTGCCGCCGACACGCTCGGCCAGTTGGGCGGAGCTTCCGCATCCAAGCTGCTTCTCGCCGCCCTGAATTCGAATGATAAGCCCTGGGTCCGCAGTCGCGTCGTCAGTGCACTGGGCAATTTCAAGGACGATGCGGCGATTGCGGCGAAGCTCGATTCCCTTGCAAAACAGGACGAGTCCTATCGCGCTCGCGCTGCCGCGTTGCAGGCCCTTGGCCGCCTTAAAACGCCTCATGCCTTTGCGACATTCGACGCCGCCGTCGCTGCCGATTCGCCGGACGGCTTCCTTCGCAATGCGGCTCTTCGCTCGCTCGGTTCGCTGGGAGACGATAAGGCCGTGCCGCTTCTTTTGCAGTGGTCCGCGGCCGGCAAGCCCATCGATTCGCGCACCGCGGCCATCAACAGCCTCGCGCGTCTGCAGAAGGACAACAAGGACATCACCAAACAGCTTGGCGCTTATCTCACTGAACCGCACTTTTCCGTTCGCATGGCTGCGATCTATGCACTGGGTGGACGTGGCGATGCCACTGCCATTCCTGCGCTGGAAGCTCTGTTGAAGAGCGACGACCTCAGCATCGAAATGGTACCGATGATCAAAGCGCAGATCGCGCGTCTGAAGAAACCTGCGGATGGAAAGCCGGGCGCCAATCCCGCTTCCGGAGATGCCGGCGAAGAATCCGCCGAGGCCGGCGCTGAAAAGTTCACCACCGAACAGCGGCTCGAGAAACTCGAGCACCTCCTTCAGGAAATGAGCGAGCGGCTCAAGTCCATGGAGAAGCGCCTCCCGCCCCCGAAGCAATAAGCGCTCTCTCTTCTCCGTGGACTCTGTGTTCTCTGTGCCCTCTGTGTTAAATCTTTCTTTTCGAATCCATCTTTCTAAGGTTCCGCAATCAAAATCCGCAAATCCCGCAGATTATTCCCCGTCGGCCCGGTAACGATCACGTCCTCGAATCGTGAAAAAAATGCGAAGGCATCGCTTCGGCGAAACACCTCAGCCGGGTCGAGGCCAATGGCGCGTGCCAGTTCTAGCGTTTCCCCATCCGCAACCGCGCCCGCCGCCGGACTATTTCCATCAATTCCGTCGGTGCCCGCACTCAGAACCGCAATCTTCTTTCCTGCGATTTTCTCCACGCACGCCAGCACGAACGCTGAATTCCTTCCTCCGATTCCATTTCCAGTCACGGGCGAACTCACCTCGCCATCCGCAATCAGCGCTACCCGCTGTCCCGCGTGTATCTTCCGCAGTTCCTCCAACTGTTCCAGCAAGTACTCCGCCGCTTTCTCCACTGGCCAGTCATCGGTCGTGTTGTCGCAGCAGGCGATGAATCCCTTCGCTTCCGCCGCGTGATGCGCCGGATGAAACAGGTCATCCATCCCCAGCAGCAGGAAAAAATGCGAGTTTCGAAATGCCGTAGCATCGGCTTTCGGCGTCTCCGGCATTTTCCCTTCGTCAAGCCAGCGTCGCAATGCGAGTGGGAACCTGTCGTGCAGGCGATGTTCGGCGATGATGCGTTTGGCGTCGGCCACCATGGTCGGGTCTGGTAGAGTCGGCCCAGACGCCAGCGCCGGCTCCTTTCCCACCGGAACATCACTCACCGCAAGCGTGATCTTCGTTGCCTTAGGCGCTGCCGCCGCGAGCCGGCCGCCTTTCACGGCAGAGATGTGTTTCCGGACCGTGTTGATTGCCTCGATCGGTGCGCCGCAGGTTACCAGCGCCCGATGCATATTTTGTACGTCTTCGAGCGTCTGCGCCGCGTCCAGCGGCAGCTCCACGAGAGCCGATCCGCCTCCCGAAAGCAGAAAGAAAACCAGCGTCTTCTCATCGCACTTTTTCAGTAGCGATAAAATCGCCTCCGCTGCCTTCCAGCTCTCGGCATTCGGCACCGGATGCCCTGCCACGAAGTACTTCATTCCGGTCAATGGCTTCCGCGCCGCCGTGGGCGCGGAGACCACCCCCTCAAGTCGCACAAAAGGCGCCAGCACCAGTGCCAGCCCATCTACCATCGCATGCGCCGCTTTCCCGATCGCCACCACCCGCAGTTTTTTGAAATCTCGCAGATCGATTCTCGTTTCACCGCACACCAGCAGCGTTCCCTTGCGCCGCAGCTTCCGCTGCATCGTCGCGGGAATATCGATCGCCGCCAGTGTCTCGTGGAAAATCTGCCGGGCCAGTTGCTTCAAGTGCGGCATGAGGGGTCTGCCTGGAAATTCGTTACGATGCCTTCAGAACTTCTGGATTCAAAATGTTCGGTGGCCGCTTCCCCGCAAAAAGAGCGACGACGTTTTCCGCCGCGATGCACGCCATTTTCGTCCGCGTCTCCAGCGAAGCCGACGCGATGTGCGGCGCGAGCACCACATTCGAGCGTTTCAGCCCGGGATGAATGGAGGGCTCGTTCTCGTAAACATCCAGCCCCGCGCCCGCAATCTGCCCGCCCTCCAGCGCCGCCACCAGCGCCGCTTCATCCACCACCGGCCCCCGCGATGTGTTGATCAAGAACGCCGTCGGTTTCATCCGGCGGAATTTCGGCGCGTCGAACAATCGCCGCGTCTCTGGCAGCAGCGGCACGTGCACGCTGATAAAGTCAGACTCCGCCAGCAACGCATTCATTTCCCAAAACTCCGCCTTCAATTCTTTCTCCACCTCTCCCGCCGCGCGCACCGCGTCCGTGTAAATCACCTTCATCTGAAAACCGCTCGCGCGCCGCGCCACCGCTCGCCCAATTCGCCCGAACCCGACAAGGCCTAGCGTCTTCCCCCACACGTCCGTCCCTACCAGCTGATCCAGGTCCCAGTTTTTCCAGTTTCCCGAACGCGACAGCGCTTCGCCCTCGCTCAGCCGCCGCGCCACTGCCATCATCAGCGTCCAGGCAAAATCCGCCGTCGTTTCATCCAGCACGCCCGGCGTGTTTGTCGCCGCCACGCCGCGCTTCGTGCACGCCGCCACGTCGATATTGTCAAATCCCACCGCCACATTCGCGGCAATGCGCAGTTTAGGCGCCACGTTCAGCAGGTCCTCGTTGATTTTCTCGGTCAGCAGGCAAATCAGCCCCTCTTTGTCCTTCACGCGCCGCAAAACTTCTTCCCGCGGCGGGCGTCCAGGTTTTGCCCAGTATTCCACCTCGCAGCTCTCTTGAAGAATTTGCCGCGCTGCTTCGAATAAGCTGTGGCTTGCAAACACTTTCGGTTTCGGCATCGCATCCTCTTCGCAATTTGGAAAAGTACACTAACACACCGCCGCGCTCCCGGCCTAACTTGACGTTGCGCGCGTCCTGCCGGCGCCGCCCTGGCCGGGAGGCTTGCCTTCCCCCCCGCCGTTATCAATAGACACGCCCGTAGTCCGGGCGCCCATTTGCGGCTAAACTTACTCTCATTGTTTCGTTTCGGTCACAGGGACCGTAAGCCGAATTCGGATGGTCGGGTGGCCGGAGGGTAACTCAAAATGGAAATGCTGACCTCGAAGATAGAAGCGTCTTTCTATTGCAATCGTTGCGATAAGTGGGTTGACGGCATCGAAGACGAGGAAAATTCACCCGCAATCGCGGGCATGAAACAGGTTCTTTGTGATGAGTGCGGCGGTGCCATCCTCTACCGGCCTCCAACCCTTTGGAAGAAGCTCCAGCGCAGGGCGTCCAGAATCTTTGGAAATGCCTTTGGCTCGTGGAAGAAATAGTTCACCCAGAAGCCCCTGATTCACCGCTTCGCAGCCATGCGCACAATTGTCGTGCCGCGCGCTCACCTCACCCGCCTTCACGGCCACAACTTTGCGACGAGAACAATTTCAATTCAGTGGGAACTCCTGCCGGATTCCAGGCATCCTATACTCGAAGTCCGCATTTCCCTATAATCGCAAGGGGATGTTTCGAGCCCCCTATACTCCAAGGAGAATCCATGAGATCCAATCTTCTTCAAACTCCACTCCGGGCAATCCTCGTGCTCCTCGCGGCCTGCTTCGTTGTCACCGTAGCACACGCGCAGGATGTGACCCACGTAGTCTCCGGCACCATCGAAAAAGTCGATGCCGGAGCAAAAACCATCGCCGTGAAGACCGCCGACGGCACCGTCGAAACGGTTAAGTTCACCGACAAAACCACCGTTCACGGTCTGAAGGATGCCGCCAAGGGAGCCGACCTCGCCGGCAAGGAAGGCGGCCATGTCATCGTTCACGCCACTGGCGAAGGCGCAGCCGCTACCGCCCATTCCGTTGAGTGGGTCGGTGATAAAACGGTGCACACCACCGAGGGCACCGTGGAAGATGTCGGCAAAGGCACGAAGACCGTCGCCGTGAAGACCGCGGATGGCACAAAGGAAGCCTTTGTCGTTGCCGACCATGCCACCGTGGACACCGGCAAGACCGTTGGCCGCTATACCGTGGTCGGCGCCAAAAAGGGCGAACACGTCACCGTCTACTACACCGAAGAAGCCGGCAAGAAAATCGCCCACGTCTTCAAACATCTCTAGCCCGCGTGGCGCAGCCATTCCTGGCTGTGCTCTTTTCCGCGCATAGGGCACGACAAAGGGGCTTCATCCCAGGAGACCTTTGGGACAGTTTCTCGGCAAATCGTCAGTGGAAGCGATCAGGATCGAACTGGAAATCCACCAGCCCGTCGCGATAATCGATCTTTACGTCCGTCAGCCGCAACATCGCGAATCCGAGAATGCCGGCGATTTCGGTTCCCGTGTCGTTGCTCAACCGGGCTGTATCGAGGGAAACCAGGTCTTGCCGCTCATGCCGGAAATGGGAAAACTGAAGTTTCACGGTGTCCGCCCGGTAGACTTTATTGACAGTGCCGCTGAGGCCCTTCACGATGGAATCGGAATCGCGGGACACTTTTGTGACCTCAGGCGCGAATCTGGACGAGATCACATCATCAAAACCTCCTGAATCGATCAGGAACAACACGGGATTCGAACCGTTCACCCGCGTGGGGATCAGAAGATCGTGACCGAAGCGGAGGATCGCCGTGTACGATTTCATCTCGGGCGCGATGTACTGGTCGTAATACTGCGGTGCGGCTTTCGCGTCAGCATCAGACATGGGCTGTACGACTGCCTCCTCCGGGCGTGGCGGCAGCTCGCCTAATTTCAATTTGCCGTTTGGAAAGTCGATGTCCACGAGGTACTGGGCAAAAACATCGGCCCCGATTAACCCTTCTTCGCCGGTCTGCAATTTCTTGTCGGTCACGTCCACGTAACATCCCTCGAATTCGAGGTCGCCGATTCGCACCGAGTCGGCGAAACCGACGTAACCGCTCGCGTCGCCTTTGTCGCCGATGCCTCGTATGTTTGTTTGCACGACGCGCTTGATTCCGGCCTTTTCTGCAATCTTGCGACCGACCAAAATTCCGCTTGCGCCCGTATCGAGCAGCAATACGGCGGAAGTCCCGTTCAGTTTGGTGATGAGTCCGGCACCGCTGATGTGATATGGGCTAAACCAGAGTGTCTCGAGATTTATCGACGTGGAGCTGACCTTGGTGCGCAAGTGGCATGACCGGCCGGGTTGATTTATGCGGTCCTGAAGCACCGTGAGAGCATGCTCGAGATCTGTCCGCTCCTCTGTATCGTCGTTCGTTTCCGTGGTTAAGTAAGCCTGCAACGCCTTGATCTTCTCTTCGAGACTGAGCGTCCTCATCCAGGCCTTGCGGATGTCGGGATCCGCTGGGTCCAGCTGATGGGCTCGATCGATCATTTGTTTCGCGCTCTTGTGAAAAGAGAAGGCGCTATAAATTCGAGCCATCCCCAGGTAGGCACGCGCATCCTGCGTTCCTCGCTTGATCTCCTTGAGAAACTCCTTTTCTGCTTCATCCATTTTCGCTTGCCTGAAATACACTTCACCCATTGCCACGTGGACAGTCGAAAGAGGAGGAGCCAACTCCATAGCTTTGGCAGCAGCGGTTGACGCATCGGAGAGACGTTTCTGCTTGAGGTAGACTCGAACAAGTCCGACGTAGGCGAGAGCGGATTGGGGATCTCCCTCGATCAGGGCCTTGTACTCGTTCTCAGCATCACCGAGTTTTCCCGTGCGATAGAGTTGCAGGGCCTTTGCGAACGCAGCCGACCGGGGAGAAATGCGTGTAGCAGGGGGCACTGCGGCCACAGCAGCGGGCACCTGAGCAGGGGGAGCCGAAATCGGCACCTGTGCGCAAAGTGAGAGAAACGGCATGGCGAAACAAAGCAAACAATACGAAAAAAAGAGAAAGATGCGTCTGGGCATATGAGTCTCCAAGCCAGACCTTTAAAGATGACTGCCCACTACTATAACAAATTGCCTATGGTCCCCCGCCGTGATTTTTGCTGGGCCCCACGCGTCGGTCTTACGCTTGGAGCCTGTGCTCCGATACGCTTGCGGCCCCTTGGCGCCAGAAATGCCCCCCGATGCCAATTCAAAGAGACACCCTGCCATCCTACAGTATTCAAGTAACTTACAAGTAATCATTGACGAACTGTACCAATATGCTATAATCCTCTCATTGAGTCGCGCACGATTCTTTCGTACCCCGCAAACCATGCTCGCCCCATGCGGTCCTTCTAACCTTTTATACCGCTGGCACTCGTCCTTTGTGGTCATACCTCGATACAGGTACGTTACCTCGGCTTATCTCCTTTGTTTGGACGGGCGGGCAGGCTTTGACTTTGCCTCTTCTTTCTTTCTGCGGGTGCCCCTTGCGGGTTGGGTTGTGCAAGGATGGGGAAGTTGACGTTTCTTTTGGTTGCTCTCTATGCCTTACTCCTCCGAACCGGTCCCCCTCATCGAACATATTTCCAGCCCTCAATCGTCCCGCAATCCGTTTCCACCGCACACAGTGAGCTCTACCGCTTTGTTTTCTGCTGCTTGCAGAATCGTTCGAACAGATGTGGCACCTAGCTAAATACTAGTACCATTGTTATACTTGACAAATAGTGTAATTCATGCTAGCATGGGTTGTGATTGATCGACAGCACCTCCGCCAAGCCGCGCCGTTCGCCTCGCCGCACTCCTCTCCTTTATTTCCTTTACCTCATCTATCTCCTTTACTTCCTGTTGCTTACGCACTGCCCCTCGCAACGGCACCTCATCAACCCCTTTGCGATCAATCCGTTACGTACTCTTTTTATCTCGACGGAGGGTGGATACCCCCAGGGGCGCTGCCCTCACGACAGCGATCCTCTCGAATCCCTATCCCATGTTCCCTATCTCCTTTTTTTTCAATCTCGTGCGCACTCTTTTGCACTTTTTTGCACTCCCCAAAAACTCAACTCTTTTATTTTCAGGCGATTCCGCACTCTGCGTCAAAAAACACAACCACCGGGGGTGGGGTAGGAGTACGACGTCTTCGCAGTCCCCAAGTCATAACGTCCAGAAACGGCGACGCCCTCCCCGGCAGCGATGGGGGCTGCTGCGGAAAGGGCGTGCCGTCTTCAGGAGAGAAGATCGGGTCGACTGTTTTGTTGTCAGCAAAAACTACGTCAGAGGAATCAGTTGCTAGGTGGAGGGGGCAGGGCTGCCTGCCCGAAGTGCCTCATTCCGTGCCTGCGCGGCCCGCCTTGTGTCACCGTGTAGTCCGATGGCACGGCGAAGAGCGAAGCGGCCGGTTCCTGCCGCTGAATATTCGTCAGCGTGTAGGTCGTATCGCCAAAGCGCGGATCGCTGCGCTTGCTCATCACCACGATCTGCAAATCATTGGAGTACCAATGCTCGGATACGATGGTGATCGCTTTTTCGTTTCCGATTTGTCCCGCGGGAATCGTATGGGTGACGCGCGTTCCTTGTGCGCTCACGCCGGCGATCATCTGCGTGCCCAGGTCCTCCTTTTTCAGCGAGCCCTCCGCGATGGCTTGCTGATGGTGATGCTCCATCTGGCCCTTTATCGCGTCTTTCATGTTGCCAAATGGCGTCCCCATCTTTTCCGCCGTTTTCTCGCCGGGGTGCAGAATGAAATTGCTGCCCGCCACGGGATCATTGATGAACACAAACGACTTCGGCTGTCCCGAGGTCGCCAGCGGCCCGACCGCAGTGATCGTCACTTCCTTGCGGAAACGTCCCTGGCTATCCCGATAGAGGTTCGTTTGCGTCTTTCGCGCGATGTGGTTTCCGTCCGCGAGAGTTTGCGCCGACTCCGAAACCGCGACCGCGCTGAACGGCACGCCGGTCACCACCTTTCCGCCGTGCATGCCCTCAAAGCCCAGCAACTCGATCCGTTCGCCGATCATGCCGGCATCCGGTCCGGGGCCTTGCAGCATCGCCATGGGCGGCGGGGGGAGCGGCGCCGCCTGCTGCGCTCTTGCCAATCCGGCGCTCAACATGAAAATTCCGCTGAGAGCCATACTCATACATACTCTGCGATTCATTTTTCCTTCTCCTCTTCTCTCCCGAACTGCTGCGAACTTTTTGCTGCGGCGATTTCAGCGATTCCCGCTATCAACGGGCTCAGCAGAATCGTCCAAAAAGTCCATCGGACATCGCCGCGCACCGCTGTTTTCACTCTTTCCCAGAGCGCCATCGTCCCCATCATTTTGTACGCCTCCAGAATTCGATACTCGTTGTCCGTGCCATCACTATCGCGGCAATCTAACCGCCTCCGGCAACCCGTCATTTCCCACGAGAAGATCCACCTGGATCCATTCGCCGGCACGCTCTTCATTCACCGGCAAACCAAATGCACCCAGCGCGCCGCGCTGCATGCGCACCCGCAAGATCTCGGCATCTCCGGTATCCGCCGGCAAAGCTCCCGGGAGCAGCGTGAAATCGCTCATTTCGTTGTCCGCCATCAGCGTTCCCGATTCCGCGGCATCCGAATTCTGAACTGCCGCCGCACTCTGCACCGGCGTCTCATGATTGGTCTCGGCGTTCGCGTTGATGGCAGGGGGCTTCACCGCGGTCAGTGGAGATTTCAGATGGTTCGCCGTTTCTTCCGGCCCGCTCTTCCGCCAGTTTCTCCAGCTCACCGTGCCGGCCAGCACGGCCGCGGCGGCCAGCGCCCACGCGGCAGCTACGGCGGCGCGCCGCGCTTTCAACGTGACGTGCTGCGTGCGGAATTCCTGGCGCAAACGCATTTCCACGCGCGCGGGCGCCTGCGCCATGACGGTAGCTTCCGCCAGCGCGCGCAGCTCAACCCCAGCCGCCCGCCAGGAATCCTGCAGCGCGGCGCACCGCGAACACGTGCTGGCGTGCTCGCGCGCAGCCACGCGCTCAACTTCGCTCAACGAAGCGTCGCGCTCCGCATCCAATCCAATCGCTTCAAATTCCTCGCATGTCATCTCATGCTTCCTTCGCACGGCAGAAAATCCTTCATCGCCCCGCGCTCGC
>Ga0207086_1157_pt1 | contig 14251 bp, 13 predicted proteins | sample Alteio_BWMinHeat_54_FD_153540 | JGI IMG/M metagenome (GOLD analysis project Ga0207086, IMG submission 153540) | Enriched cells from forest soil in Barre Woods Harvard Forest LTER site, Petersham, Massachusetts, United States -... | ecosystem: Environmental > Terrestrial > Soil > Temperate forest >... | reverse complement strand
CACTAGGCTGGAGCTTGACTCTATTTTCCCGGATGTCCGGCCTCGGAGATATTCCCGAGGGTGAATAGACGCCACGCACAAGCGGTAACGATAAATGGAATGAGCAGGTCTTCCGGAAGGGGGAGACTGTTTCCCATGAAGAAGACGGCTTACGGCCCCGATGCAGCCAGTCTGGGAGCATGATCCACAACTCGGCATTACCAAGGCAGGGAACGTCTATCTCCGAAGCCTGCTGATCGAGTGCGCGAACCACATCCTGCGACCACATGGGAGAGATTCGGCACTTCGACAGTGGGGCCTAACCCTCGCAGCTGGAGGCGGTAAGCAGGCCAAGAACAAGGCCGTTGTCGCAGTGGCGCGGAAGCTTGCAGTACTGCTCCACCATATCTGGGTTACGCAGGAACTATACGTGCCTTTCTACGAAGTGGCAGCTTGAGGTTTGATGATGTTTACTTGTTGCGATGACACCGTGTTCCGATGACTGCGAGCCGACTTTGGTCTTCAAGACCGGCCGATAAATGGCAGCATCGACTCTCCTCTCGAACCCCAACTGGCACCGAGCTTGCACAAAGAAAAGCTCATCCGGAGTGCGAATAGAAACACGGTGGAGAGCAACACATGCGGCGTCACAAACAAAAGAAGGAAAGAACCCTGATTAAGGAAAAACTGATGTTGACAGCTGTGACCTGCTCATAGAAAGTCGGCCAGTGTCTGGAATTCAGGGTGCGAACCGATACCCAACGATGTCCTGTCAAATCGGCGTTTCAGAGGCGTAATTATCTTCGATAGCTTCGAAGGCGCTCTCAATGAGTGCGTTACCCTGTTAGCACCAGTTGAGAATTACTTCCGGATTGCCCGTCAACGGACAGTGCTTGATTCTGTTGAGAAGGTTTCATCGACCTTCGTTGACCACACGTCATGATGCTTCGGTATAGCGTTCTCGGCTTTTTCGAGGAAAACTGAATCACCAAACTCGTGTGTGCGATAGTGGTGGGCGTTCAGTTCCTGATCGATGCGGCATAGGGTTTCATCGTCGACAAAGGCGCGCAGCAGTTCGTAGTGACTGCTGCCCCGTTCGTGGGTCCCGGACAGAATCGCATCGACGATACGCAGCCTGCTGGATGCACCGAGCCTCTGCGTAGCCAACCGTTCACCAGGTGACACAAATCCATCAAAAATCGCTGCCGTATGTTCCAGTGCTCGGACAACCGTCGTACCGATCGCAATGATCCGTCCATGGGACGCTTGAGCGTGCTCTATCATCGACGCGGTTGACCAGGGAATTCTGTACGGTTCATCGAATGGCAAGAGCGCGTCCAATTGTAGATCGCCGGTCGATGAGAGCCCAGCTGCATGCGTGATTGTTCCGAACCGGATTTTTCGTGCACTCATGGATGCGAGCATGTCCCAGTCAAGTGCAAAACTGGCTGAAGGCGGCTCGAACGCCACCGGCGGGCCCGCTATCGTTGTCCAGGTGTCCCAAACGGCAAGTGGTGTAGGAACGTGTGAATACTGAATGGGTCGCCCGTGCCGAGCTAGACCTTCCCAGATTTCCCGTGATGACCCCTCAAATTGGATCAGAATGAAGCGCGGATGATTCAGCAATCGCACCACAGTCGCCCGTAGTCGCCCTAACTCCAGTTGATCGCCGGGAATCAATTTTGGCGGTTCAGGCCGACTTTCCGTACGGGTGCGGAAGTCGCCCTCCCCGAACACGACAGCAGAATACTGCCTGACTTCGTCGAGGGAGGCGCGGCCCGCAAGACGCACTTCAATCGAGTGGCCGGTGCGGCCATGTTGACCGGAAAGACTCGCTGGCAGTGTGGCAGCGTCATTCGCTACCACCACATCGCCTGGGCGTAATAAGTTCGCTAACTCAGACCGAACATGGTGCTTGATAGTTCCCCTACCGTCAGCCATGAGCACCTTTGCGTTCGACGGGCGTTGGACCGGCTGATTGGCGGCTATCATGCAAATGCCTCTTGCACTATTGGCCGCCTCGACAGGACGGCAGCAACTGTGTCGGCGAGCTCCCGGGCTGCCACCTCGGACGGCTTCAATGTTGAGGTGTCCGCATCTGGTACCGCAGCGGCGTGCATAGGTGTATCCATATCGCCTGGATCGATCGACAGAATGCGGATGCCCTCTTGACTGAGTTCTTCATCCCAGATCCGGCTCAGGTGAAGTAACGCTGCCTTGCTCGCGCCATAAGCTCCCCAACGCGGGTAAGCATTCAATGCGGCGTCGCTCGACACATTTACTACCACTGCTCCGCGACCCTCCCGCGCGGACGAAGCCAGCGAACCAAGAAGCGCCTTGGTCAGCCGAAAAGGGCCGAAGACGTTCGTCGCTACCGCACGTCCAAAATCTTCGCACTCCGTGTCGGCTAATAATTTTAGCGGCATCGGCCCAAGGTCCGATGCATTGTTGATGAGAACATCGAGTCCTCCAAGCGCTCCTGCGATTTGCATTGTGATTGGGTGTATATCTTCTTTCCGGGACACGTCGCCGACAATGCCGTGTGCGTCCGGCAGCTCGTGTCCGACTTGTTCCACTCCGTCCCGACGGCGCGCGACGAACGCTACTCTTGCGCCGCGATTCAGCAGCTCACGGACGAGAGCTAACCCAAGGCCGGAGGTGCCGCCAGTGATAGCGACTCGAAGATCGACGAATGGATTGCCAGGATGACGGTCTGGCGGCGCTGGCATAGGCGAAGATGGAATGGAATCCGTTGGTTCGTGATTGATTTTCATGAGGTGACTCCTGTCGAAGAGGCCGTAAGGTTTTGACATATCTCGAGGCTACAAGTTAAAGTTAACTTGAAGTCAAGCGAATTTGCTTTTTCTTCCTGCATGCCCGACCTGCTCACAATCTCCGAGGTTTCGCGACGCAGCGGGGTCGCCGCGTCGGCGCTCCGGTTCTATGAAGAACGACACCTCATCGAATCTGAACGTGCCGGCTCAGGTCATCGTCGGTATTCAAGGGCGGCGCTTCGGCGGATCGCGTTCATTGTCTTCGCCCAGCGAATGGGTCTGACGCTCCATGAGGTTGCAGTCGAACTAGCCAAGCTACCCGCAAACCGTGTGCCCGAACGGGCTGATTGGGCGAAACTTTCTTCGAGCTGGACCAAGCGTATTGATGAGCGCATCGCAGAGTTGGAGCGCCTCCGCGCGGGCCTCACCCGATGCATCGGTTGCGGTTGCTTGTCACTACGGGACTGCCAATTTGCCAACCCTGGTGATCGTGCGAGCCGACTCGGTCCTGGTCCTCGGTACTGGATAGGAGAAAAACGCATTTTGGACTAGGTGCTCCGACGCGAAATCCTCTCTGGATGGTCGGCACTCGGAAGTTGATCGCAAAGAGCCGCTAAATGAGTGGTAAATCGCTAATGCACTCACCGACCAACGAAGGGAGTCCACTTGTCTGTACAGTGCGCTTCCCGGACAATCGAACACTGCGCGCGTGTGCAACCATAGCCTCATGACCCAGTTCACTAAGCAAACGGCTTACCCAGGGTGAATGCGTCCCGGTCTCGAGTGCGATACGGCACCTGGGCATCGATCCGAAAACATCTCTCATAGCCTTCGGCGCCGTGCTCACCTTCTGTTCCAGCAGGACATCACCGGACGCATCCAGCACGCAATAGTAGCTCCACTTGTCGCCCATATCCAGACCGATGGTTAGCCGTTCGCACTTCCTGTTGAGTGTCTGACCCACCGATCTGTTGAATTAACATATGCTGTTGTGAATTTTGTGAAGGAGGACTTCATGAAAGCAGCCTGGTACGAAAAACAGGGACCCGCGCGAGAGGTTCTCACCGTCGGCGATATGCCGGACCCGGCTCCGGGCCCGGGTGAACTTCGCATTCGCATCGCCACCTCGGGAATCAACCCCGGCGATATCAGGAAGCGTCAGGACGACTTTGGGTATGGTATGCCGTATCCTCGCATCATCCCCCACAGCGATGGCGCAGGGCAAGTGGATCAGGTGGGCGACGGTGTTTCTTCGGAGTGGTTGGGAAAGTCAGTGTGGTGCTACGGCGCCCAATCCTATCGCCCGTTTGGCACTGCCGCTGAATTTACAGTCGTTCCGGCAGCGCAAGCCATTCTTCTACCCGCGAGCGTGACGCTGGAGCAGGGCGCATGCCTCGGCATTCCCGGCATTACAGGTCATCGCGCCGTGCACGTAGACGGGCCTGTGCGCGGACGCACGGTGCTAGTACAAGGAGCCGCAGGTTCCGTGGGGCTATGCGCGGTCCAGTTAGCGCGTCACGCCGGAGCTCATGTGATTGGCACAATCCGGACGCCGGCAGAGGAGCAAACAGCGAGACAGGCGGGAGCGCACGAGGTTCTGCTCAACGACGCGGAACTGACTGCGCACGTTAAAGCCGTCGCTCCTGAGGGGATCGACCATATTGTTGAAATTGCATTTGGGGCAAATATCGAGCGTGATGTTGAACTCCTGAGAATGGGTGGATCCATCGCGACCTATGCCACGAATGCTGCGGCTCCTACGATTCCTTTCTGGCAAATGGTGTTCAAGAATATCCATCTTTTTTTCCTGGGTAGCGATGACTTCACGCCGGAAGCGAAGGCAGCAGCGGCACACGATATAAATGCCGCGCTTGAGTCCGGCTGGTCAGGCTTCGCAATAGGCGAGCGAATTCCCCTATCGGAGATCGCTCGGGCCCATGAACTTGCCGAGCACCCGCAGCATCCAGGACGAGTTGTAGTTACAGTCTAAAAGGACCTAGGTGCGCTTGCGGAGTCGGTAATTCGCTTTTGTGAACCAGCAGCAGCCGTTCAATGAGCGGTAAATCGCCGAGTCACTCATTTAGCCGTGATCGGCAAGCGGAAATCGGGATTCCGCCAGGGAAGTTTTTCGGCTGAGATCAGCAATCCGTCTGCTTTCATGATCTCGCTGCGCTCCCTCTGAAAAGAGAAATATCCCCTCTGGACACCCCCTAAAGAGAAAAGAAAAGCCTAGACAAGCGAGAGAGAATCTCTGCGGCCTGTTCCTGCCCGCAACCCGGCCCCTAAAGCAACCGTCAAACCCTCTAAGGGGAGTGCGTGTGACCTTTCGTCTTCGAGGCGAACAACCTCGCGGCGATGAATCCGTTTCTCAATGATTTTTACCAGCTGCTGATCGGGCGGATCGGGCTCACATCGGTGACCTTCACGTCCAACGAGATTCTCATGCTCTTTTCGAATGAAATTCCGGCGGCGCTGTCGCGCCTTCAACAGGTGGTGGATGGCGTGCGCGATCGCAGCACGGCTTATAAGATCAGGACGTCGTCGTCGCGATCGCTTTGCCCGTCGGAATAAGGAATCTAGCTGGATGTCAGCCAGATGCTGGAGCGGTATTCACACATCAGAGATCAAGCAAAGCGCGAAGCCGGCGGAAAGCTTCCCAGACGCCGTCCCCGCGGTCAGGGTCCCCACAAAATCCCCCACAGTCTGGACCTCCAACGGAGCCGAAAGCTCCTAAGTAATTGAATCTAATGGTGGGCAAGGCGGGAATCGAACCCACAACCCCCGGCTTAGAAGGCCGGTGCTCTATCCAATTGAGCTACTCGCCCGTTGTGACTGCTTTCACCATTGTAATGGTGAAAGCGGTCTCCAACACGGCGCGAAATACGCTTTGGGCATCGGCTTCTGTCGCAGCGCAGGCTGCCGTATAAAGTGTCACCGCGAATCCCTCAAGATCATTCAAATACGACTGGCGCACAACAAGCTCGGCATGAGCCTGGGGTAATAGCGTGTCGCGTAATTCCGCCGTTGCGGCTCGCACCCATGCTTCATGTTCAACGAAAGAGGCGAAAAGTCCCGCCCTGCGACCGACAATGTCGATATAACATGCAATTCCCCGTTGTGCCTCTTCTCTGCCTGCCTCAAACTCCAAGGGATCAATTTCATCCGGACCGAGCAGCCACAGATCGCATTTGGAAGTAAACACCGGCGAAGATGCCGAGTTGAGAGTGATAAGAGCTTGCGCTAACGCGGGTGTGGCAACCGTTTCCTCAAGGCTATTGGCGAGCGACGGCGTATGACGCAGATCCACAAAACCTTCCCATGGAACCGTGATGACAGGAAGATCGGGACCGATTTCAACCGACCAGTCAGCCTCCATACCCGCTAACCCTGTACCGTGTTGAGCAAAAAGCCCAGTAGTGTCTTCTCTGCCCAATAACCGTCGTAACCCGCGGCTGGAGCCAAGAACGCGCAGTGCCCGCCGTGCTGCGTCTCGAAGAAATTGACATGTGGATTATCGATAAGTCCCTGCCGAGTCTCCGGCAGCATGCGAATAAACGGGTCGTCAAGCGCATGGAGGATGAGCGTAGGCACGCTTAGATGCGATGCGACGCGCGAACTAGCGACAGAATAATAATAATCATCGGCGTCGGCGAAGCCGCCAAATCGGGCAACAACATGTTCATCGAAGTCGCGCATGCTACGCAGTTTGCTGAGTATGCCGCTGGCATAAAACTGCAGATAGATCTCCGGAAAAAGTTCTGCCTTGCGGCGTACGCGATCGATCATGGAACGCAGAAAATATCTTTCGTACAAGCGATTCTGCGGCTCATGCAGCGCGGCGGAAGATGCGGCGAGATCCATGAGCGGTGAGATACCGACCGCGGCTTTGAGCACAGATGGTGCGTTTGGGCCAAGCTCGCCCGCATACTTCAGCACAAGATTACCGCCCATGGAGTATCCAATAAGGGCGACTGACTGTAGATGATGCTGGGCCACAATCTGCTCAACGACGCGCGCAACATCATTCGAGCATCCGGAGTGATAAATGGCAGGTGAGAATTTATCCGTACCACCGCAGCTGCGCATATTCATGCGGACAACATTACAACCCGCAGCCCAGGCGCGCGTGGAATTGCCGAGCACATACTGGGAATTGGATGAGCCTTCGAGCCCGTGGACAAGAATGATCGTAAGCCGCTGACTGCGAACATCAGCAGGTTGCCAGTGACAATGGCAAAGCACACGTGTTGGCCCATATGCTGCATGGCCTTCAACTGGCGCTTCTACTTCCACCAACAGATTTTCGGCTTCGGGCAACGACCACGGACGCGGCAGAAAATTACCTGCCAGGGTCATTAAATGCCCGTTGTTGAGGAAACGGCGAGGCGTGAAGTCACTATGCCAGCCATTCACAAGAGCCGCCGCCGCGAATTTCGTAAATGTCTTCATGCTCATATGTTGCGAAGGCCTTCCAGCAAGGCAGCGGCGTGCAAGGCACCGGTTGGCTCTTCTTCATGTTTGAAATAAGCAAACACATCGCCCGATTGGGCACGCTGCTGCAAACGGGTACGCAGGGCTTCGAGGGCGCGCGTGTCATAATCGCTCTTTCGAAAACGGTAGCAGGCAAAGGCTGCTGTTTCTATATCGGGTGTAACTAGCTCATCGCTTTCGGCCATACAAAGCGCTGACCCATGGTTGCGCAAAACGGCGTAAACCTCGTCGGCAAACCAGGAAGCGTGGCGAAACTCGAATGCAAAACGCAGGCCAGTCGATTTTGACTCGGCAAGAAACTCGTCGAGACGCGAGACATCGGCCTTGAAGTTAGGGGGCAACTGAAAGAGGATGATGCCGAGGCGTCTCGCGTCGGCAGCGGCTTGGATCGATGCGGCAAAGCTTGCGAGCGCTTCGCCGCAACTCTTCAATCGCAGAAAGTGTGTGATTCGCTGCGGCGCCTTGAAGGAAAACCGAAAGCCTTCTCCCACTGTCCCAAGCCACGATGCCATAGTGTTTGCGCTCGGCAGGCTGCGAAAAGTGTAGTTAACCTCTACAGAGTTGAGCCGGGAGCCATAGTACTCGAGGAACTTTTTCGACGATAGCTTCGCAGGATAGAAACCGGGCTTCCAGGTCGCATAAGCCCACCCTGAGCAACCTACGAAGATGGCCCCTGGTGTGACCTGCGAATTGGTTGGCAGAGCTGGCGTCAAGTGTATATGGGCGTTAGCTAAGCTAGATGCCTGTTTAAAGATTAACCCAGGACGATGGGCGGCATCCATCCCTTCAGACGTAACTCACATGTCTGGAAGAATCGTATTCCCTTGATAGGATGGAATCATTCCTTACCTTCATTCTGCGACACAATTGACGAGATAAATGGCATCCAGATCCCTGAACACACTCCAAGCTGGACGAGCGCTCGCTGCTGTAACGGTGCTTTTGTATCACGTAACCGTCACCACCATGTTGCCGAAATACCTGCATGCAAACACTTTCTTGGCATTTCGCAGCGGCAACTCAGGAGTCCAATTTTTTTTCGTGCTCAGCGGCTTCGTGATCTGGCTGGCGCACCGGAAAGATATTGGCCACGCTGCAGTGCTCAAGGAATATCTCTGGAAACGATTTCGCCGCCTTTACCCACCATTGTGGGCGGTTTTGATTGTCTCCACGGCAATTTTTTTAATCGTGCCCTCGTTTGGATGGGGCGGCGAAACGCATCCGTCGACGATTCTTTCCGCATTCCTGGTCGGACCCGCGAAACAGGATCTGATCCTGCACCCGGAGTGGACACTGCGCCGCGAAGTACTCTTCTACCTGGTCTTTTCAATTTCAATCGTAAACAAGAGGCTGGGCAAGGCTACGATGATTGCATGGCTCGCTCTTTCCGCGATCCTTCCGTGCTTCAACATCGGATATCCTCTCAATTTTTTCTTTTCGACTTTCAACCTTCTATTCGGGTTGGGGATACTGACCTGCTGGCTTTTCCTGCGCGGCGGGATCAAGAGGCCGGCGATCATCTTTGCGGCGGGGTTCACGCTGTTTGCCGCAGCCTGGATCCTGCATGACGTGAACGCCATGCAGGATGGAAATGGGCTCAACCTGTTCTACGGAGTGGGGGCAGCGTTGATGATGCTGGGCCTTGTAGTGGTCGAAACAGCAGGATACCTGCAGGTGCCAGGATGGCTCGTCTTCTTGGGAGAGGCGTCCTATTCCATTTATCTCGTGAATTTCCCTGCGATTTCCGGCGCGTTGAAGGTGATGCTCAAACTGCAGAACAAGTATCACCTGTCGAATTATTCTGTTTACATCGCTACGTCGCTGGCTGCACTTGCAGTTTCTGTCATCTTTCACTTGATCGTGGAAAAGCCGTTGATTAAAAGCCTCTCCAAGATCACCTTCGATGATCGCAAGCGGCGTCTCGTCGAACCAACCACAGTCGCGTAAATCGACATCATGGCTGAGCGCACAAAGTTTCGCCCTTAGTTCTCGTGCCAATCGCGAAATGTAAACGGGGACATACGGAACATCTGTCGTACAGGGTGGGGCGGCTAGTGGGGATCGAACCCACGACATCCTGAGCCACAGTCAGGCGTTCTGCCGCTGAACTATAGCCGCCGTACAAAGATCCATTGTAGCATTTGGACCACCGTAGTGTGCTGGCTACACGATACTGTGGGCTGGCTCCTTCAAAGGCAGCATCGAATCCATAGAGCTACATAAACCCGTCATGAAGCCAGATATCCTTTCGCCAGTCACCCAGAGCCTTCCGCCGCGTACGCGGCGGGGCGGCAGCCTCTTCGCCAATGAGAATCTTGACTGGCTGGCGCATCTTCTCGACGACCGGTTTCTTATTCCCGGCACATCCATTCGCTTTGGATTGGACGGCATCATCGGCCTTCTGCCCTGGGTCGGCGATGTGGTCGCAGGACTTGCATCGTGCATCTTTATCGTGGCTGCGTGGTTTCGCGGCGTTCCATATATTACGCTGACGCGCATGGTCGTCAATCTGGGCATCGATGTCGTGATTGGCTCTATACCGCTTCTCGGCGATATGTTCGACATTGCCTGGAAAGCTAACCGCCGCAACTATGCATTGATGACGCGCCACCTGCAGCAACCTCATCGGCACACATGGAAAGACTGGATATTTCTATTATTTCTGGCCCTGTGCTTAGCCGCTATTTTCGTTGTGCCGCTGATCATGCTCATTTGGCTTGCAGAATGGATAGCGCATCGCATATAGAAGCCCGCCCTCACGCGTTTTGCCCTGAGTGCTAAGCTCCAGCTACCTGGTAAGCATAATGTTTCCTGTACAATGAAGTAAGTCGGGGCGTAGCGCAGTCTGGTAGCGCATCTGCTTTGGGAGCAGAGGGTCGGGGGTTCGAATCCCTCCGCCCCGACCAGTAGAATCAATTACTTAACCCTGTCGGCCGCTGGCCCGCAACCCCACAGAACCCCACTTTAGCGTATTCAAGCAGTTTAGTATGTGCTTCTAGCTTACTGTCCATCATTGCTTTTCCGTATACATTCATGGTCGTCGTAACATCGGCATGACGCATTAACTTCTGTTGAACGCCTACCGCCGTTCCTACTGAATCTAACCAACTGCGAAACGTGTGGCGAAAAGTATGCCACCCGAGCCGCGAAACACCCAGTTTCGAAGCTAGGGGCTTCAGATGCCGGCGCATCAAAATTCCGGCGTGATACGGACGGCCCGTAACGACGCTCGGAAACATCCATCCCTCTTCTGAATATGGCGCGGCTTGCTGCCATCTCAAAAGAAAGCCAAGAAAATTCTCGCTCAGCGGGATGACATCTCGCGATGCTTCGCTTTTCACATCTGCGACTACACCGTCGACTGCCGACCGTTTGATCGAAAGAGTTCTGGTCGTTGGGTCAAAATCTTCCCACATCAAGCCGAGCACCTCGCAGATGCGAAGGCCCAGATAGCACGAGAGTTCCGTCATCAAGAGAAACGGGTCTTCAAGATTCTGGCGGACGACCAACATCTGCTCAGGTGTCAGAACGACTTTCTCTACGATCCTGTTTCTTCCCTTTACTCGAACGAGACTCATAGGATTTCTCTGGGCTTCGAACCAGTCTCGCTTCATCGCTGTTTCGAACAGCCTATAAAGCATGCTCTTGATATGCCTTTTGGTCTCTGGTGAATAAGGCATGTCCTTAAGCCAGAGTTCAACAGCATGAGGCCGAATTTCGGAGATGACCATCGATCCCCATTTGGGTTGGATATGCCGATTCATCAATAGACGATAATTTTGCTGGCTTTTCGGCCGGTCTGGCATTTCCTCGCGCGAATAGACTTCCATTACGGCTGCCAGAGTAGGTTCCTGAATAGCGGGAGCAGGACTATCAGAATTGAGTCTAAGGACCAAAGCCTCAACCTTTTTACGTACTGCTGTCTCAGATGGAAACTTCTTCGCACTGAGGGTTAATTGGCGCTGCTTACGCACGCCATTCTCATAACTGCTAAATCTGAACTCCCAAACATCAGGTCCGTTTGCTCTACGAACCCGGCGCAGAGAGCCTTGCTGATAGCGATCTCTCGTGAATTTCAATGGTTCCTCCATTCACGGGAGCGGTTGGCTACCTCTTAGGATAGCCAGCACGCGACAATCTTGAAAGTCATCAAAAAAAACATGAGGTCTTCGTATCCAGGGATTAGCTGACTCGCTGATTGCAAAGCCAATCGTTAAGATCCGACGTTCTAAAGCGCCATAGTTTGCCTACATGCATCGCGCGAATTTCGCCGCGTCGCGCTAGTTTTTGCAGCGTTTTGTGATGAATTTGGAGTAGTTCCGCAGCCTGTTCACTGTTTAGAAGAGGCTCGAACTCAGTAACACTAATCTTGCCATTGGAATCAGCTTTAAGAGAAACAGGGGGAAATGGACCCGCCATGGCGGCCTCCTTTTTTCTCACAATGACCCGGTTTTCCACAAATGTCCAAGACTTAATTCAACACATTCGATAGCTGGAAGGCATCAGGTAGGCGGTGTTAGTGATTAACCAACTCCCATGTTTGCTACTTCGACTGCTCAAGAAATAATCCGCCAGGGTAGATCAAGCCGCTCGAATTTCCCGCTTCGGAGAAACATGCAAGGCCGGAAGTGATCCGGATATATCGGCCATGAGATCGACATGGCGACCAAAGCTTGAGCATCGCAGCTCACGACGGACAACTGGAAGCACCGACCTGCCAGTGCTCGATTCAAGTGCCAACCTTTCACCTCGGCAGCAATGAGCACTAGATCTGACTAAATCTCTCACATCTTTAGAGCCAGTCACTTACGTCACGGTGAGGTGAGTCCTCTCTGGTATCAGGAATGCACTCCCTGGAGTTGAGAGGAAGGCGACGTGCCCGAAATCTGTGTAAGGCGTGAGTTGGAGCGGCCTCGCAAGCGAGTGCCCAACGACCACCTCTGTCTCAGAATGCTGAGCGCTTGTGCCATCCTGCTTTTCCTCTCAACTCCATGTTTTGCCGCTCAAAATGCGGCCACAAACGACGGAAGAGGGACTGGAAGGCTGGGTGGAACAGTTTCGACGGGGACAGCGGACAGGTTGTACGCAGGAGCACAGGTACAAGCAAGCGGTTCTGTCACGATGCAAACAGAGACAAACGGAGAGGGCAAGTTTGCATTTGACGAGTTGCCTCCTGGCACTTACACGCTAACAGCCAATGCCCCAGGCCTGGAAGCCGAACAAACGGTGATCCTAGGGGCCAGTCAGGCCATGCAGGTTTCGCTTCAACTTAGGCCAGTAAGGACCACAACTACGATAGACGTTGCGTCAGCAGACACAGCACAGAAAACTCCGGCCCCAACTCAGACCATCGTGGAAAAGACTTTGCGTGACGCTCCCAATGTCAACGAGCGACTCGAAACGCTGCTTCCTCTCGTTCCAGGAGTAGTTCGAGGTCCTGACGGCCACATCAACATGAAGGGCGCCCGCAACACCCAGAGCGGGGCACTGGTCAACAGCGCGAACGTTACCGATCCGGCTACAGGTAGTCCGGCTATGAATCTTCCGATCGACGTGGTTTCGTCGGTAGAGGTTGTATCGAATCCCTACGATCCGCAGTACGGCAAGTTTACGGGAGCAGTCTCATCGGTCGAGACAAAAACGGGAAATTATGAAAAATACCACTACTCGATCCAGAATGTTCTCCCGCGCTGGCGAGATCGGGACGGCAGCATTGTTGGCATCGGCGCTGCTACTCCGAGGGCTACGTTTACGGGGCCGCTTGTTCGAGACAAGCTGGCGTTCACGCAGTCGCTCGAGTATCGCTTTGTACGCACGCCAGTCAACAGCCTTCCTCCGCTCGAAAGAGATACCACGCTGGAGAGCGTGGACGCTTACACGCAAGGCGATCTGAAGATAAGCCCTACGCAGACAGCGACACTCTCGTTAGCCGTGTATCCCCAGAAGCTCAGGTACATGGGCCTGAATACATTCACGCCGCAGCCAGCGACGGCAGACCTTCATCAGCGCGGGTACCAAGTTTACGCGCAGCACCGTTACCTGACCGGAGACGAGAGTGCACTGATATCGCAGTTCAGTTATAAGACCTACGACGCGGACGTTAGCGCGCAGAGCGACGATCCCTACAAACTCTTTATCGAAACTACGGAGGGAGGATACTTCAATCGCCAGGCGCGCCGGACTTGGCGGCTGGAATGGCAGGAGAGCTACCAGTTTGCGCCGCGCCATTTTCTGGGAACGCATGAATTCAAAGCCGGACTGAACTATGCCCACTCCTCTTACGACGGACAGCAGACATTTCTTCCTGTCGAGCTTATTGGCGTCTCCGGTTTGCCTGTCGAGCGCATCACCTTCACGCCTCCCACTTCTTTCGGAGTCGATCAGGACGAAACCGCGTGGTTTGCAGGCGATCATTGGTCTCCTTCGAATCGCGTGACTCTGGATCTGGGACTGCGTTTCGACAACGATACGGTGGCAGGCTCAACGCATGTGGCTCCACGCGCAGGCTTCATCCTGGCTCTGACTAACGACGGCAAGACGCTGCTCAAGGGTGGCGTGGGGATGTTCTACGATCGCGTTCCCCTCATCGATCCCGTGTTTGAGCATATGCCAGAACGGACAGTATCGGCACTCGACGAGAACGGAGCAGTCTCGAGCGCGACTGAATATGTCAATCGCATCGGCGGGGGACTTCACAATCCGGAAAGCATTTCCTGGAATGCGGCCATCGAAAGACAGGTACTTGAACGGCTGACGATAAAGGCAGCATACGAGCAACGCAATACAACGAAAGACTTCACTGTCTCACCGGTTTCTGGCGCGATCTCCAGCGTCATGCTTTCAAATACGGGACGCGATAGCTACCGGGAATACCAGGTGGCTGGGCGATACCGCGCTGATCGCTTCACTCTGAACGGTTCCTATGTGCGCTCGCGTGCTTTCGGAAACCTGAACGATCCTGCGCTCTTCTTTGGAAATAATCCGCAAGCCGTGATTCAGCCTGATGC
>Ga0207086_1155_pt1 | contig 14398 bp, 5 predicted proteins | sample Alteio_BWMinHeat_54_FD_153540 | JGI IMG/M metagenome (GOLD analysis project Ga0207086, IMG submission 153540) | Enriched cells from forest soil in Barre Woods Harvard Forest LTER site, Petersham, Massachusetts, United States -... | ecosystem: Environmental > Terrestrial > Soil > Temperate forest >... | reverse complement strand
TCCGTGCCGGGCACGAATTCTCCATACTGCTGGCCGCCAGGGCCCTCAAGGCGAACAAATGGTGAACTGAAACGGTCGCCTAACGCCGCGGCCGTGGCGCCCACGATAACGTATTTTTCGCGAATCGCGGAGGCATTCACATGCCCGTCCAAGACATCCCCAAAACTGAATGTGTATGGCGAAAAAGAGCCGGATGGTCCCGTGTATTCGATTGGAATCCAACTCGCATTCAACTGCTGAATACTCTGCGGATGACCCGTCTCGATCTCCATCGTGCGGATTTCCGTACGGACGGGGATTGTGCGGGCTCCTACTACGACAGTTTCTGGCAATTCATGGGCAGGACAACGTCTGGCCCCATCTCCAACGCAGATCGTTTCCAGCGCCATCGCCCACTCTGCCCGTCCTTCATCATCCGCTTCGCGCACAAGAAATGATCCAGCAACGCCATCTACGTCCGTAGATACCTGAACGTGCCCAACCGCAGCGGCTGCCTTTTCGATCGAAGGGAGAGGCCGCAGCCAGACAATTCGACCGCCATCCGTGCGGATCAATTGCGCGGCAGTAATTACATTGCCTGCTTTCGCAATCGCAGTCGTGAGAGCTGTGTCGTCGTCGCTTGTCGTCTCGCTGAACAGAACATCAAGGGCAATTGCCTTGGGGTGCGCTTCAGCAAGTCTCGAAACTAACTGGGCCATCAGACTCCGCCGCCAGGGATAGCGCCCAAAGCGCGCGAGGCTCGTTTCATCGATGGCCACAATGGCAATGTCATTTGGCACAGGCAACGGGCCTCTGATACGGATTAACCAGTTGCGTGCTTGCAGGTCTAACCCAGGCACTCTCCAGGAGACTATTCTTGCTGCTATAACCGAAAACAACAGCAGCGCTGCAAACCAAGCCATGTAGCTGGGCCGGCGAAGCGCGCCCGAGGTTTTCTGGATTTCCATCAGTGATTTCGTTGCGGGGACATCCTAGAGGAACAGATTGAAAAGATTTTGAAACCTGTCCTAGCAAAATAGCCAAACTGAAGAGGCGCGCGAATTCTCAACATTAACTCATGTGGGTAACGCATATGAAAGTACTCTTGCACATTTCAGGCCACATGCTCATGCAATATCAAATGCCCTGTTCCATGTTGGCACATATGGTGTTGGTTGGTGAAGGCATTTACCGCGAGATTGTTTAAATCTCGCATCGCCACCCTAAGAATCCTGTCAGAAAATAAGTCTAAAAATGTTTCAAAAAAGGCAGGGAAGTTTCCATAATTGTGCAAAGTGATACGCCAATTCGCTGAAGCACCATCGCGGCAAATGTCTTTTGGATGCAATAACTTAAGACCAGAACGCCCATTGGCGGGGGAAGTGCCTTAAGAAACCGTAGTGCCCCCCGGAACCGATCGCCCAGTTGATTGACATCGGCCACTAAAGTGGGGCATTGTGCAATTCACACATGCCTTGGTGGAACCAACGAGATAGGCGGAGGAACCGCGTTCATCCTTCACTGCGGATATGTTTCCTCGTTTTCTTCGGTTCCTGCTTTGGCAGCACGGCAGCACAAGCAGTCAATCTGGGTGCGCCTTTCTCCAGGGCTGGTTTACCCTTTACGATTGCCGATTTTGACGGGGACCAGAGCCCAGATCTGGCGAGTGTTCAGTCGGAATCGGATAGTTCCTCAGTTGTAAGCTACGAAGTTCGATTCCAGCTCAGCACAGCCGGCCAGCAATCCATCCGTTTGGTCGGACCCTTGGGGGGGCTACGAATCGTCACGCGCGATGTGAACGGCGATGACATTCCCGACCTTATCGTCAGTTCAGCCTGGCGAGAGGAGCCCCTTGCGATCCTTGTCAACAATGGACGCGGGACTTTTTCATTAGCTGATCCATCTTCATTTTCAAGAGCCTCTGGTGGGTCTGGGACGACTCTGAATGGTAAGTTGTCACCGCGGGCAGACACGGTTGCAACGCCCCCGAAACTGCCTGTCGGAGATCTCTTTGAATCGAAGTATCTGTTACATCCAAGCGCGGCGACGGACTCTGTTGCACGAGCGAACTTTGCGACATTCCGCAGTCTCTTCTTAGAGTCCCTCCTCGGACGCGCACCTCCGACACCCTTCTGCGCCTGAAACTCGGCCGAATCTGCACAAACTGGCGGCCACGGGCCTCGCTCCTCATTGCGGATCGGCGAGGTTAGCCGTCTCGCTGTAGCAAACCGTTAGCCTGAAATGTTCGATCAGTGTCGGCTGGCGGTCCGTCCGTCGACTTATTCTGGACGGTACTTGGCAACTTTCCGTGGCCGAAATGGGGCGGAAAATTCCATTGATGAAGACGTCTGAACTATTCGAGGGTCTTTACGGTTTGCGTGGCGTGGGAACTAGAGAACAAGGGCAAGGCGAAATGCCGCGCTGAAGTCCTTTGAGAACAGGAGAACGTCCTTTGAGCCAGAGAGTGCCTCATATATTGGTAGTTGATGATCAGCACTCTATCCGTCTCATGCTAGAGACCGGGTTATCCGCGAACGGTTTCTGTGTGGACTGCGCGCGCAATGGGACCGAGGCCCTTGCGGCGGTCGGAAACCAGACATTCGACGCCGTAATTAGCGATATCTATATGCCCGACGTCGACGGACTCCAGCTAGTTAGAGAGCTGCGTCTGCGTTGGCCATCATTGCCGATCATTCTGATGACCGCCCAGGGTTCCGTCGAGGTAGCAGTCCGTGCGGTTGAAGAAGGCGCGACGGATTTTATCGCCAAACCATTCGAGGTTCGGTCGGTCGCGGGATTAATCAAACGACATCTCTCAGCGGCTTCCGAGGCCTCCGATAGCACGGGTAGCACAGGTGCTGCGGTCTCGAGCCTCGTGGATAACATTTCACGGACAGGGCTCCACGGAAAGAGCCCAGCCATGGTAGAGGTCTATCGCATAATCGCACGTGCCGCGCGTAGCGAGGCGCCCGTGCTTGTTATGGGAGAATCAGGGACAGGAAAGGAGTTGGTAGCGAGAGCCATTCATGATTTCAGCCCTCGCGAAAAAGATCCTTTCATCGCCGTGAACTGTGGGGGCCTCACCGATACCCTCCTGGAAGCGGAGCTCTTCGGCCATGCGAAAGGCGCCTTTACCGGGGCTGTCGGTGAGAGGTCAGGGCTTTTTGAAGCTGCCCATGGCGGCACTATTTTTCTCGATGAACTTGCCTCTACCAGCTCCGGCTTTCAAGCAAGTCTGTTAAGAGTTTTGCAGTCCGGAGAGATAAGGCGAGTAGGGTCGACACAAACAAAACGAGTGGATGTCAGAATCATCGGAGCGAGCAACGCATCTCTGCGCCAGATGGCTGCTGAATCTCAATTCCGGCCTGACTTGTTTTATCGCTTGAGCGTTCTCACGTTGGAATTGCCGCCGTTGCGGGATCGAGAAGGAGACATCGACATTTTAGTGGCGCATTTCTTGCGTACCGCCGCGAGGGAAGAAAAGCATCCATTCCGGCTTACGCGTGGAGCCTCGCAGATGTTGCGCTCCTATCCCTACCCGGGAAATGTGCGGGAACTTGAAAATGCCGTCCGCCGTGCAGTGGCACTTTGTCCCAATGACATGATCACCGTGGATTGCTTGCCCCCCGAGATCGCCGCAGGCCAACGCGTGACTAATGACTGGGCGGCCCCGCAAAATGAACAGACTATCGTTGGTGACCGTCCTACAATGGATGAACTCCAGAGGCGTTATTTGCAACTCATATTGGATGAGAATCAAGGAAAGAAACGGCGCGCAGCAAGGGTTCTTGGGCTGGACCGCCGAACGGTGCAACGTTTGGTCAGCAGGTATATGCTTCGTGCTGCTGCCGACGCGGAGCTTGAGGAGGACGTCGATCCGGAGATCTCGCCGGGCGCAGAGGAAGAAAATTTGTGATGGGAGGACAAATTCCGGTGGGGAGTATCCGGCACATGAGGAAAGTCTTGCTGTTGTTCGTGGCAGTACTTACTCTGGCGGCCGAGCTGGTCCGCGCCCAGGTAACTCCCATCGAAGCGCGAATCGCGAGCGTAAGCGGTTCGGCGCTATTGCTTGACGGTACGCCAACTCCAAGTAAGGCCAAGCGTGGGGACGTGCTACAGCCGGGTCAGGAGATCGATACGCGAGGCGGTGGACACATTACGATTGAGCTTAGCGACGGGAGTCTTGTGGTCGTGGCTCCGGGCTCCCGCATTCTGCTAAAGGATTTCCGCGCCGCGCACAGTCTCCGGGAGCTGCTTGAGGTTTTGTTGGGGCGTGTTCGGGTGAAAATCAACCATTTCGGCGGCCGGCCCAACCCTTACCGGATCAATACTCCCACGGCTTCGATCGCGGTCCGAGGGACAGAATTCAGTGTCATTGTTGATCGCACTACGGAAACGGAGGTAGTCGTTTACGAAGGTCTCGTGGAAGTGGCAAGTCACACGGATCCCGAGAACCCCGTGCTTGTACATGCTGGACGCGGTGTCATTGTTCGCGCCAACCATCCAGTCTATTTCATTGTGCCAAATCCCGGGGGTGAAATTGGCGGAGCGGGCGATCCAGATGACATTTTCGATGCGGATGCCCCCCAAAATCCTGCTGGAATGTATGACCGTTTCGTAGAAAATCTGGCGGGAACGCAGCAAAGTCCGCTCTCTCTGCGCTTTACGGCGTATCCCGACTCCTTTATGGATGGACTCGAAAACCCCGCGTACGCTACAGAGTTTTCTGCGCCCGAAGGACGGGCATTTCTATTTCCATCATTCCGCCGAAGTCAGAATCTCGGGATGCAACAATCTACGTTCTTTCCCAATTCTGGTGAATCGATGGATTACAGTCTCTCTCCACAGGTTGTCTTTTTTACTCCGCTACCCGATCATCGCACCGTCGTCGGGGGAGGCGTGGCAACCTTTCGGAGCGGGGTTCAGTCAGTTACATTGGATCCAGACACGACTCTTTCTAATTCCCTGTTCGCAGCGGGTACGCTGGGCGCGCGAGCATCTTCTCATTCAACCGCTACCTCCTTCCTTTCGAGTTCAAGCGTTGTGGCTCACGCTTTCGGAAAACGCAGAAGAACGAGCCTGGGGGTCGGTTGGGACAGAGTAAAGGGCCAGGGATCAATATTCAGCACAGAAACACAGCTGGACAAGTCCGGAATAGCCGCAATCGAAAAGTGGCAATCAACGGTAAATCTTGGACAGGCCCGGCTAAAAGCTGGACTGTCGCATGATTTTTCCGGAGAGCGTAAACTCGGAATATATTACGGTTACGGATTTGTGTCTGCAGATTTCGGCAATCTCTTCCATTCGTTGAATGACAGGCCTCTAGGTCTTGATACGACGCGCAGTGCCGGCCGTTCCTCCGAGGCGGGCATTCAGTTCCGGGGTGTACTTTCAAGGCGATTGTTCTACGGAGCTCACGCATCGTGGTTCTTGCTTTCACTAAATGACCGATTGAATTTATCTGAGATCGTGAATTCTCACGAACACGATCGGACTACCGGGTCGAGTTTTGCGGTTGGCTTGGCCTATGCCCTGAGGACACGGGTTATGTGTTCCTTTGATTTGGGAGGTGGATTTTCATCTACGGCCACAGCCCGGACAGAAGACGGCACGGGAAACGTCTTGGAACGCAGCTACAGGAGCAGTCCTTACCTGTCAACCCATGAAGCCGTGCAAGCCGACGTGTGGAGGAACTTGTTCGGGAGTGTCTCGCTCCTAACTGTGCGTCAGACGATGAGCTCTGCCCTCACCCTTTATCCAGACCGTTTCGGACGGCTGCTCACGACGGATGGTGTTCCTAGACCCAACGGGCTGTCGCGGGAAACGGAGACACACTACAGATCAGAGTTCGGGGCGGGGTGGCACTTTACCAAGAGTTTTCTCGGTGAGTATATCTTCTCGACCTACCACAGCCTGGCTACACCCAGTCACTCATTTCTGTTTCGATATACCTTTCGAATGCCCGAGCGTTAAGAACTAAGTCGATGCACTTCCCAATATCATTCCGTCCATTTCTTCTAATCTTCTAATCGTACTTCCGATTTCCTCCAAGGAATCGAGAATCTCTGCGTGACCGTCAAAGATCTTGTTGTTCCGTTCTCAGGGCCTCGGTAGTGAGCCGGTGATTGAACGTTTCTCGCCGCCGTCAACCAGATCGGTTTCCCAACTCTTGCCTTGGCCCCGGCCGAAAAGCCGCGCGGCAAAATGTAACACTCGGCACAAGATGGAGCGCGGCAAAATGCCGCTCTTTTCGCAAGGGGCGCCGCCTGAAGGACAGGCATCTTTTTTGTTTTCAGTGATCTAAGAGACTTCGATCAACTGGTCACTCAGGTGCATCTTGGGAATCAGAGGAGGAGTTCGGCGGGCAACCTGTCTCTCGTCTAGCTGGGCGTTAGATAGGTTCCTTATTCCCGCCGTGCCTCCCCTGAAGCAACTTGACCTGAGCTCAAGCGACTTGAGCGTGGCCGATGGTGCCACATTACCTCGCGGTCGCGCGTGAAGAGCCCTGAGTTACCCAGTCGTTGCGAACTGAGGACTCCGGCGACAATGTGCAAGTGTCGGGCCGAAGGATTCCATCCGCAAAGATGTGCCGCAGGATTTTCCCGATTCATGCGCTATCAGTGTTCCTTAGCCCGCGGACTACTGCCCCAAAGCCGTCCTGCTAATCGGTTGGTTCGTGTGAGTTCTGGCCCTCCGTTCCTCTTCAATCACCAATGATTTCGCCTGAATGAGCACGGGAACGTTGTTTTTTTGATCGTCTCGAATACTCCGCAGCCTATCTAACATTGAGCCTGCTCGCATCGATCGGTCCCACGCTACCTCTGACGCTCCCCTTGTAACTGCGTATCCTAAAATTGCTTCCTCGCTACGCGCTGTTATTGATCAGATCGTTTCTGACGCGTGCTGCAAGACGTAGTACTCGGGAATCTTAATGCCCAGATTGCGCAGGAATTTTCCGTGCTTCAAGCTTAAGTGCCAAATAAGTCCTTGTAAATCAATGTAAAAACATATGGAACACAACTTGCTCTCTTCAGGGTCAGGTTACAGCAAGGCAACGCGCCGTATGCTGTTTTAGAACGGCACGATTGCGATGCTGAGTCAGGTGTGGCGAATCGGAGAGCCTCGTGGTATCCCCAGCTATGTGCTACAGTTCGACGTCAAGAAGCAGCCAGACAGCCAATCTCGGCCGTCTTGCATATTCTTCCGTTGACAACTGCATGCACAGAACTTACGCGTTGCGAATCCTAAGAGCGGACGAGCAGTGCGTATGTTTGAGTACCAAGAACATGTCCCCAGTTCTTGACGTCGCAGTCCTAGTTCCACCTAGATACACACCATCAGAAGCGGCTTTGGAACCTGTGTAAGGCGGGTTTCTAGAGCCATAGAAGTGCGGTTTTTGCATTCTCGGACACGCCAACTGGCGTGCTGCGGCTTGCGGGAGCTTGTGTTTCCCCGGACGACTGTTCGGGATCACAGCAAGTCTCAGCGACCGATGCGCACCATTGGCATCGGCGCTCGAACGAGAGTGTAAGAGATTTACGCGCGACGTGCGGAAGTGGGTGCAGCCAGTATCTTGGCCGCATCTGGGGCGGAAGAACTGTGTCCGGTCGCATTGGCGCCGGTCCGGCCCTTCTTTGCCTAGCGGTACACGTGTGCGCGCACGGTGTTGGAAATTAGTTCAGGCATCGCTCCGAATTGTTTTCTGGTTCGATTGTCGCTTCCAGACTGCAATTGCCTGAATGTCATGGGGTACTTTGCGGGACAAAAAAGGCGAGCTGCTCGCGTCAGCCTATCAGGATGGAGGTTACATGCTTAGAGAACAGCAATATCGCAGGTGGTTGCCAACGATTCTGTTATGTCTCGTCGCTCTACCTGCCAGTGCGCAGTCCTTTCGGGTGCAGTGTCCACCCACTACAAATTTGCACCCCGCTGTCCTACCCGTGGGTTCTCAGGATCCCGCCTACACTGCGCCGGCCGCGACCGGCCAAACCTCGACTCCGACGGGCGTAGTCAATGGGGCTATCAAGTGCCAGGAAATTTCAGGCGGTGACGGTTATGCCACCACGGCGGACGGGAACCAGACTTACATGTTCTCCTTTGGTCCCCTTAGCGGTTTGGGCTTGATCGCGAGTGGCCAGCCGGGGACGCAAATCGCTTCGGAGTTTAACCTGCCCTACAACGCACCGTTCCTCGACCTCGCCGCTACGAAGCCTGATCCAACCTACAAGCCGAGTCTCCCGCTGAACATGAATGGAGCTATCACGGATCCTGCGGAAATGATGAACGTAGGAGTTATGAACGGTAACATTCCGGCGCCCCTGATAGCGATCAATGAGGACGACGAGTTCTTCCTAACTCTAAGCAACGTCGGCATGATCATGCGGCCTGACCTGTTCGAGCAACACACGGTGCACTTCCACGGTTACCCCAACGCTTCCTCTTACTATGACGGCGTGCCGGACGCTTCAATCGCCATCAACATCGGTGGGAGCTTCACTTACTACTACCTGGCGCCAGACGCGGGAACGTATTTCTGGCACTGTCACATTACGCCCCCCGAACATCTTCAGATGGGTATGGTAGGGCAGCTCTATGTGCGTCCACGCCAGAACCGAGTTCCGCTTAACACTAACCTATATACCGCTTTGCAGACTCAACAGTTGGACTTGCGCACCGCGTGCAATGTTACTGCGGACATCCTCTGCGCGACGCCACTTCCGTATGTAAATACCAACTTTATTCAGGGAACGAATGGGTACACGAAGTACGCCTACAACGATGGCGATGGCTCGACGCGCTACGACGTGGAACTCCCCATCCAGATTCATGGCTTTGACCCCAACTTCCACTTTGTGGGCATGACCTTCAACCCGGAAGGGTTCGCTGATATGAAGGACAAGCACTTCTTGCTGAATGGCCGTAGCTACCCCGATACAGTCAACCCGCCCGGACAGGTAACGGCGGCCTCTGATGGAATCTCGCGTCCTTCGCAGCCGATGTCGAGCACGCTGACCGTCAAGGCAGGGCAAAGGATCCTCCTGCGTATATCTGACTTAGACGTTTCGGAATTCCAGACGCTGGCATCCCTGGGCATCCCCATGCAGGTAATCGCCCTCAACGCGCGGCTGTTGCGCGACCAAGCGGGAAACAACCTTTACTACAACACGAACTCGATCACGCTCGGTGGCGGAGAATCGTTGGATGTCATTTTGGATACTACCGGCGTAGCGCCGGGTACTTACTTTCTGTTTACTCCACAACTTGACCATCTATCAAACGACGCCGAAAACTTCGGCGGGCTAATGACCGAGATCGTAGTTCAGTAGGAGAGCCACTATGAGGCGCTTGAATATGAAAATACGAAGTGCAGTATCACGATTGATTCCGGTCGCCGTGGTGGCAATGGCCCTGCTCTTCGCGGCCTCGGCACGAGCTGCGGTCCCCGGCATCAAGGGTCCCAGTTTCGCCTTGACTGCCAGTGACGGTCTCACGACCCAACCGGACGGCGCGATGATCTACTCATGGGGTTACGGTTGCACGGCTTCCACTCCAGTTGTCCTTGGCCCGGTGACGGGACTTTCGTGCCTTGGGATGCAAATCCCGGGTCCGACCTTGATCGTCAATGAAGGTGACACTGTTACCGTAACGCTTACCAACAATCTGCCGAAAGGTGCGGGCAACACTTCGCTCTTGTTCCCCGGCTTTCAGGTCTGCCTCGGCGTCATATCAGCCGCCGGTGTATGCGGACCACCCGCCATTGGTAACGGTGTAGCGGGCTTGCTGGCGCAGGAAGCGGCGCCTGGAGGCTCCGTGACGTACACCTTTGTGGCCTCCACGCCTGGCACCCACTCCTACTACAGCGGGACGCAGGCTGACCTGCAGATCGAGATGGGTCTTTACGGTGCGCTAGTGGTTCTGCCCAAGGCGACCGTAACGTGCACGAAAAACGCCAATTCAGGCGACGCTTTCACGCTCGCGAGTTCGGCGTACGACACTCTCGCGTCCTGCTACGACCGGGAATACCTGTTCCAGTTCGCCGAAATGGATCCAAAGATTCACAGACAGGTCGAAACGCAGGTGCAGGCAATTGCGAGTTGCGGCGCCGCTGCCACTTGCCCCACCTCGCTCACTGTCGCCACGGAGCCCTATCACCCGGCTTATTTTCTGATTAATGGCCGTTCCATGCCGGACGACATGGACTCAAACTTTGCGCCTCCCTACCCCCACCAGCCTTACAACGGCAATCCCCACATGCATCCGGGTGACCAGGTGCTACTGCGAGTCATCGGGGTGGGACGCTGGCAGCATCCCTTCCACGAACACGGAAACCACGTACGCATACTGGGCCGTGACGGCAACATTATTTTGAGCCAGAGCGATCCGACGAAACTTGCAGGACCCTTGCTCTTTACGACCACGACAACTCCTGGCGTAGCGTTTGATGGAATTTTTTATTGGTCGGGTCGAGGGCTAAACTGGGATGTTTACGGCCACAAGCCGGCGGATGCAACTTGCATCCCCGACGTCAACGGTTACTACACGCAAGCCAGTAACCCGCCCGCACCGCTCAATGCACCGAACTATTACGAATGGTGTGCCGACCATGGGAAAGGTCTTGAGAAGGCGCCTTTCGGTACGGTAGCCGGCGGCGGTCCGGCGACACTGCCCGATCCGCTGATCCTCACAAATGGTTTGTGGTACGGCGGCAGCCCCTATCTTGGCCCTGTCGCGACGGCCAATGCTGCGGGACCGACCCCCTTGCCCCCAAGTGCATCTCCCGAAAACCCCAGCGCCGGTTTCGCCTTCATGTGGCACTCCCACAATGAGCGCGAGATCACCACGAACGACGCATTCCCTGGCGGCATGATGATGATGATGATTGTTGACGCTCCATATATCAAAATCAACGAGTTACTGTAATCCGGAGGAGAATGATAATGCGAACCAATTTGCTTAGGAAAGCCTTGCAAAAGGCAGTATTCGCGGGGGCGGTTCTCCTCTTCGCAGCGGGCGTTTCATCTGCCCAGCAACAGGTCAATTTGACGGCGCAGAGGACAAGCACTTTACTGCCCGACGGCAAGACGGTCCCGATGTGGGGCTACACGTGCGGCGCGGCCGTGACCACTAGTACGGCTACGTGCGCGAGCGTGAACAAGAATTTGGTTGGCTGGGCGCCGCCCGTGATTACCGTCCCTACGGGCCAAGGCCTGACGATCGCACTCACCAACAACTTGCCGATCCCGACTTCTCTTGTCATCGTCGGCCAGTTGGGCGGCAGTCTGGGGAGTCCCGTGAGGGAAGCGGCTCCCAGAAATCATCCGACGCAGGTCGGTACGACGTGGCCCGCCGCTGGGGGGACGGCTACGTTTACTCCGCCCGCGCAAATTGCTCGTGCTGAGTCATTCGTGCCGGAAGCTGCTGCGGTTACGGGGACGCAGTCTTACACCTGGAATACAGGATCTCTTAAACCCGGAACGTACCTCATCATGAGCGGGACCCATCCTTCCATCCAGGGGCCCATGGGTCTCTACGGAGTTCTGGTCGTTACGCAGGCGCCTGTAACTGGTGTTACGCCTGCAGCGGGCGTAGCTTACCCCGCTAATGCCACCGCCGTTCCTCCCGTTCCGGTGGTTCAATACGATTCCGATTCAGTGGTCCTCTTGAGCGAAATTGATCCAGTGCAGAACGCGGCCGTGGACTTGGCGGTGACCACTCCAGGTTTCAGCGAGACAGCGTTGTGGACTCGCTCGGGCTCCGCTGGTCCGGTGACAGCGCTATCGCTGACAGGCGGAGGGAGCGGTTATCCGACGGCCCCCGCAGTCACGATCAGCGGTGGCACTGGTAAGAATGCGGCTGCAACTACAACACTAGTGTTCGGCGTCGGTAGCATCACGCCGACCGCACCAGGTAGCGGTTATGCCACCACCGACACTGTCAACATCACGGGTGGCGGTGGCACGGGCGCGACTGCAGTGATAGCAGCCGTAGATCCCACCACCCATGGCATTACCAGCATCACCGTTACGAACGCGGGCAGCGGTTATACGTCTGCTCCCAGCATCAGCTTTACCAATACCACGGGCTCGCTCGCCACGGCTTCATCGAGTTTGACCACGACTGGATCCGTTTCCGCGATCACGCTTACTAACGCAGGGGATGGGTATTCCTCGCCCCTTACCGTTACCATTGCTCCTCCCCCCAGCGGTGTGCAGGCCACGGCAGCGGGAACAGCAACAATGGGCGGCTGCGGAGGTGGTGCACACACGTGCTACCCGCCGGCAGTGGATTACAGTCCGATGTACTACCTCATTAATGGGCAGTCGTTCAATAAGACCGCGCCGGGCCAGTCCACCATTCAACTCCCCACCGCTGCTTCGACTGGCAACGTCCTGGTGCGATTCGTAAACGCCAGCCCGCGGATGCACACTCCCGCCGTGGTTGGACTGCCGATGACGCTGATCGCTGAAGACGGTAACCAGCTCCCCGGTACTCCCAGAATTCAAAACGAGGTATTTCTGTCCGCTGGCAAGGTATACGATGTGGTGGTAAAACCACCGCAGGTCTCGGGAAGCTATACCGCGGCCGCCTATCCAGTCTTTGATCGCGCCTTAAGCCTCTCCACCAATAACCAGCGCGATGGTGGCATGATCGCCTACCTTGAGATGGGCGCCGCTACTGCGGGAAGTGCGGGCGGACCACCAGCTGCAGTCACCCCACATGCCGTCGATGACTTCTACAAATTGCCCCCCAATAGGTCGACTTTCAGTAGCAATGTATTGAGCAACGACATTGGCATCACCGGGGCAACGCTGGTGACCGCGCCGGCCGCGGGGACACTCGTGTTTAACTCTGACGGTTCTTTCATTTACACCTCTGCGCCAAACACGTTCATCACCACAGTTACCTTCACCTACAGCGGAAACGTTGGCGCGACCACGTACAACACGGCTGCGGTGACCTTAAGCGTAGGGCCGACTGGTGGGGCGCCCACGGCGGTAGCGGACGCATACCCGACTACCGACTACCCGGTCAACGTCGCGGGGAATCTAAAAGTTAGCAGGCCCGGTGTGTTGGGGAACGACACGGATCCGAGCGGCTACCCGTTGACGGCGGTTCTCGACCCCTGTGTCGCACCGGCAGGCGGCACCTGCCTAACGGCAAGCCAGTTGACATTGAATAACGACGGCTCTTTTCTAGTTTCAGGAGCCGCAGCGGGGATTTACGGATTCAACTACCATGCAGTGAACTCGCAGGGCACGCCGAGCAATCCGGTGGGCGTCACGCTGACCTTCCCAGTTGGCAATGGCCCTACGCTGACTGTGAAAGATCCGCAGTCTGGCGCTATCCTGACGGACTACAAGTGGGTCATCGAGGAAGACACCACCATTCATCATGCTGGGAATGGCATAACGACACCACCGCCACAACAGACTCTTGCTACCAGCTTCCACAAGAGTTACATGCCAGTGGTGGCGAGCGGCTGCACCGGCCTAGTCAGTTGCTCGTCGGGCCAAATGGTTCTGGATACCACCGTAGGATCGCCCACCTATGGAACGCACATCGCCGTCCCACCCCTGCCCATGACGATGACGGAACAGGTGCATCTCGATCCGACCAAGTACTACTATGTGTCGATCCTGCCTGGTGATGCGGCGGACGCGTTTGTACACGGGGGTGGCGCTGCACAAGCAATTGGTGGCACCATCACCAATCTGAGCGAAGTCGGTACAACAGTAATCGCCGTGACAGGCAGCGACCCCGGTTTGACGGTCGGGCAGACGGTGACTATCACCGGTGCGACCACAGCTAATGCCGGTTACAACGGGACGTTCTTTGTAACCGCAGATACGGCCACAGGTTTTACCTACACTGCCTTCACAAGCGGTCTTACAGCCGATACCGGCGCGTGGGCCTCAACGAGGGCATTCAACCCCAACAGCACTACTGCCACCGTCAACCCCGGCGACTGCGTCGTCGCCGCCGGGACGGGCAATTGCGGGCACACCATGGGCGGAGGTCCAATCCTGTCGCCAGCCGCATCGGGCTCGACAACCTTCGCTCCCGTCACGGTGCTGACGGAACCAAACCCGGTCCAGCCAGCGCAACTCAGCATCTTTGTCTACGAAGACAATAACCCAACGAATGGCGATGTCGATGGCGTGGAAGAGCAGCAGGGATTGGGAGGTTTCCAGATTATCCTCAACGACGTGGCGGGCGGTACTGGAATCACGATCGGACAGATGACATACGACATCTTCAACATGCCATTGACCAATGCCCTCGTGGGAACTAAGGACACCGCCACGGGCTTAGACGCCTGCCCGAATACTCCCGCAGTTGGGACGACGAAACCTGGGTCGTCGCCCGTAAACAATCTCGTAGGCATGGTCATCACCTGTCCGAATTTAGAGTCCGACGG
>Ga0207086_1154_pt1 | contig 14560 bp, 11 predicted proteins | sample Alteio_BWMinHeat_54_FD_153540 | JGI IMG/M metagenome (GOLD analysis project Ga0207086, IMG submission 153540) | Enriched cells from forest soil in Barre Woods Harvard Forest LTER site, Petersham, Massachusetts, United States -... | ecosystem: Environmental > Terrestrial > Soil > Temperate forest >... | reverse complement strand
GGTCACAAGGCTCTGGTGAAATGTCGAAACTTCTGGTGAAGGGCGTCCGATATATCAAGTGCTACAGCGAACTGGCCTTTGGCGGCCGACCTGACACTCTCGAAGATGCCGTCGATTACTGTGTGGACCGCCCAATTCTGATGGCACAGGCGCGGTCTGAAATCGTGCAACTGGGAAAAATTCTGCAGGCATTTGCACCCAAGCGCAGTTTGGAGATCGGAACTAACTACGGAGGCACACTCTTCCTACTTTGCACACTTTCGCCGCCAGACGCCAAGATCATCAGTCTGGACTTGCCCTCGGGACCATTTGGGGGTGGCTATCCACGGCGTAAAATTCCACTTTTTCGCAGATTCCCGAGGGCCGGCCAGCAGCTGCAACTTATTCGGGCAGATTCGCATTCCTCGGAGACAAAGGAACGCGTGCTCCAGATTCTAGATGGTGATCAGCTTGATTATCTATTTCTCGACGGGGACCACACTTACTCCGGAGTACGGCGGGACTTCCAGTTGTACGCGCCGCTTGTACGGAGCGGTGGGATCGTAGCTTTTCACGATATCAAAACCTACAACCAAGAATCGGAATGCCAGGTTGAAAAGTTCTGGGGCGAAATCAAGCAGCAGTACCAGCATCGTGAAATTGTCGAGGACGTAAATGGAGGGTCGCGGCCCATTGCGGTTACCGGCGCATCTATGAACACGGCGGGCATTGGCATTCTCTTTATGCTTTGAGAACTGCCAGCTGGTTTTTCTGAACGACACGTCATCAAAACCTGAGACACCGGCCCTGGCATAGAATTTAAGAATCATTGGAATGGAGTCAGACGGCGTCTATCATGTCAATACCGTTAATCACAGTTCTGATTGACACCTACAATCACCAATTTTTTATCGAAGATTCTATAAACAGCGTTCTCAAGCAAGATTTCCCTGCGTCGGAAACCGAGATTCTCGTCGTGGACGACGGCTCGACCGACGGTACGGCCGAAGTCGTCCGGAAATTTGCGCCCCGTGTACGGCTGCTACGTAAAATCAATGGAGGGCAGGCATCTGCGTTCAACGCGGGTATTCCTGAAGCGCGTGGAGAAATCGTAGCTTTCCTGGATGGCGACGATTGGTGGGCACCTGGCAAACTGACAGCTGTCACCGAAGCGTTCGGCGCACACGCCGACGTCGGTCTGATTGGACACGGTGTAACCGAAGTTTACCCAGACGGACGGCAGCGCACGGAAGTGCCGTGCGAAGTTTCCCGTTTTCGGATCACCTCAACCGAGGAAGCTAAGACGTTCCGTATGCAAAGGGGCTTCTTGGGCACCAGCCGTATGGTCTACCGGAGAGAAATTCTCAGCCGAATCGGACGCGTTCCGGAGTCGCTAAAGTTCGAGGCTGATGAGTATTTGTTTACGCTTGCCGGGCTGTTTGCCGACGTGATGATTTTACCGGAGTCATTCACTTTCTATCGCTTGCACGATGGGAATTTGTTTCAACTTACAAGTGGGGACGCGCAAGCTACTCGCCGGAAACAGCAGATTCTCGTGGCCTTGGCGCAATCGCTCCAAGAAAAACTCAAGCAAAGCGGAATACCCTTCGAGATCGCGAGGACGATTTTGGAGTGTGTAGAGGTCGAAGCAGACCTTTTGCGTCTCGTTGTGGACAGTGGCTTCCCTTGGGAGACGGTGTCGACCGAACTAAGAATCATGCGCGTGTTTCATGGCGACGCCTCGATCTGGCAGCATTTGTTTTCTTGCGTAAGGCTCATACCAGCTCTCATGTTGCCTGCCAGCACTTATTATCGCTGGAGGCGCCAACTTTCACTCTTGGCGTTCTATCAAAAATGTCGGCGCAACCTGCTGCCATTTCCAGTCCCGAGTCACGTTGAACGGCGTGAGAAGCTGGCGCCGTGAATTACCTCTGTCTCGAAGCTCGGTCCTCTCATCCAAAACCGATTGGCTAAACGGAGCTCAAATTCGGAATGATTACGTTGGGAATTAACTACACGAGAATGCATGATTCATCGGCCTGTGTCGTGCGTGACGGTGAACTGCTTTTTGCGGTGGCAGAAGAGCGCCTCAGCCGACGGAAACATGATGCCCAATTTCCGCGGCTGGCAATTCAATCGTGCCTGGATTTTGCGGGTGTTCGTTCGGAGCAGCTCGATGAAGTCTGCTTTGGCTGGTCGACAGCCGGGCCAGGATTCCGTCACGATTTGAAATGTTTGGCTACTGGGGGTTTGCCGATCACCTATTTGAACCTCCTAACCACCACGCTGCACTTTCTTACAATGTGGCATCAAGAAAGCGGGGCGAAAGTATTCACGCAGCAGTTCGGCCCAACGAAGGCGCGAATGCGCTTTGTTGGTCACCACCTCGCGCACGCCATCAGCGCCTATGCGTACTCAGGATTTGACGAGGCCGCCGTCGTGGTCATGGACGGCCGCGGCGCATGGGAAGCGACGACGATCTGGCACGGGCACGACGGCAGGCTCGACCTGGTGCTGATGATTCCGTTTCCAGATTCAGTGGGATATTTCTACAGTGAATTTACGCAGTATCTTGGCTTTCAGCGCAACAGTGACGAGTGGAAAGTGATGGGGCTGGCGCCCTACGGAAAGCCGGGAGTGGATTTGTCCGCTTTCATCGATTTGAAAGCGGCTCCGTATCGCATTCACACGAAGCAACTGGTGGCCAACGGTGCGGCGCCATTCGCCGGCATGACAGCGCTGCTTGGCCCGGCCCGCATCGCGGAGAGCGAAATCGACGACCGGCACAAAGACATTGCATACGCCGTTCAGGACGCTTGTGAAACGGCGATGATGAGCGTGGTGCGGATGGCTATCGAGAAAACGCGGTGCCGGAACGTTTGCCTCGCTGGAGGCGTGGCGCTGAATTCGAAAGCGAACGGGAAAATTGTGGCATCCGGCCTCGTGGAAAAACTGTTCGTGCAGCCCGCGGCCTCGGATGATGGAGTAGCTCTTGGCGCGGCGCTCGCGCCTTACCTCGATAACAACGGAAAATTGCCAAACAAGCCGATGCGGCACGGGTATTGGGGACCATGCTTTGACGACGAAGCTATCGAAAGCGCGCTGCGCACGTATAAATTGCGATACACGAGACTGCCGGATCCCGCTTCAACCGCGGCGGAACTGCTTTCGCAGGGAAAAATTCTCGGTTGGTTTCAGGGACGCATGGAGTTCGGCCCGCGGGCGCTCGGAAGCCGATCGATTCTTGCCGACCCGCGCGATCCGGAAATGAACGCCAAAGTCAATAATGCGGTGAAATTCCGCGAGTGGTGGCGGCCGTTTGCGCCTTCGTTCAAGAAGGAAGCGGCGGGCGAATACCTGGAAAGCGCAACGGATTCACCGTTTATGATCCTGACTGCGCAGGTGCGGCCGGAGAAAAGAAGCATCATTCCATCGGTGACCCATGTGGACGGCAGCGCTCGGCCACAAACGGTTGAGAAGGAGGTCAACCCGCTCTACTGGCGACTGATCAATGAATTCGGCAAGCGCACCGGCGTGCCGGTTGTAATGAACACGTCGTTCAATCTACGCGGCGAGGCAATTGTGTGCACACCGACGGATGCCATCTGCACGTTTTTCAGTTCGGGCATGGACGCCCTCGTGATCGGTAGTTTCCTGGTTGTAAAATAACATACGACGCGTGACACGCGCGGCGTCACCCTATTGGCAGAGAGACTTTGATTGTTCGCTCTCTACCGCCGACCCTGATACAAAAAGCCGCAGTTGCAGAACGGTTTGTCCACAGTTTGGCGCTTAATACGTGCAGGACCGTCACAGTCAAGAGGATGAGGAAGAGCCCCAGAGTCTGGCAACCCAGCGATGATGTCCGTGGCTTGACGGAGGGACGCCTGCTCGGACTTTTTCTTGGGCGGGTGACTTTCGCAGAGAAGTTGAAAGTTACGTTTGGAGCTTGCGACTGAGTTCCCTCAAAGCGATAATGCAAAAGTGCTGAAAATCAATAAGTGGCGTGAATTGGTAACCGGGAGTGATGGACACGTATGAAAGGCGTAGTGCTTGCCGGCGGAACCGGAAGCCGCCTGAATCCACTCACCCGGGTGACCAACAAGCACCTGCTACCCGTGTTTGACAAGCCGATGGTGTACTACCCGATTCAAACCCTTGTTAACGCCGGGATCGAAGAGATTCTTCTCGTCACCGGAGGAAAAAACTCCGGCGATTTTCTGCGACTCCTAGGGAACGGCCGCGACTTCGGTTTGAAGCATTTGAATTATACCTACCAAGAAGGGGAAGGCGGAATTGCCGATGCGCTCGGCTTGGCAGAGTATTTTGCGGCGGGCGAGCCAATCTGCGTAATTCTGGGCGACAACATCATCGAGAACAATATTTGTGAAGCGGTGGAGAAGTATAGGAAACAAAGTCATGGAGCGAAAATCCTGTTGAAGGAAGTTTCTGACGCTCAACGATTTGGCGTGGCAGAGATTCATGACGGACGCGTCGTGGGTATCGAGGAAAAGCCCACTGATCCTAAATCGAATTTTGCAGTCACTGGCATTTACCTTTTTGATGCGACGGTGTTTCGAAAAATTCGCCGCCTGAAGCCTTCCGGGCGGGGTGAACTCGAGATCACGGACGTGAACAACTTCTATGTCGGAGAAGCCGCAATGACATTTGAGATTCTGGAGGGCTGGTGGACGGATGCAGGTACGTTCGAGTCACTGCTGCGGGCTAACAATCTTGTGGCGAAGACGGGCGCAAACAAGCTCGGAACCGAAAAGAATAATGCCATAGGTATGGGTCGGCAAGGGGCAGGCGGATGAAGCTTTTCGTTACTGGCGGCGCCGGCTTCATCGGCTCCAACTTCATTTGCCGCGTCCTCCAGTCGAATAAGAACTACGCGGTCCTCAACTATGACAAGCTGACCTACGCCGCAAATTTGGCGAATCTGAAGAGTATCGCGGAAGATCCGCGATACCGGTTTACCAGGGGAGATATATGCGATGCAGGCGCCGTTGAAGCCGCCATGAGGGATTGTGACGCGGTAGTTCATTTTGCCGCAGAGTCTCACGTAGACCGCAGCATTTACGAGCCAACACCAGTCATCGAAACGAATGTCACCGGCACCTTTGTTCTCCTCCAGATAGCCCGACGAATAGGGGTCAATAGGTTTGTTCATATCTCCACTGATGAAGTATATGGTGACCTACCGCGAGGGACGTTTGCTAACGAAAAGTCGCCGCTCCAGCCGAGTAGCCCGTATTCGGCTTCAAAGGCAGCCGCAGACCTGCTGGTGCTTTCCTTTGTCCGCACGTATGGTGTTCCAGCACTGATTACGCGTTCCTCCAACAACTATGGCCCGCGCCAGTTCCCCGAAAAATTCTTGCCCCTGATGATCACGAACGCGCTTGTTGGCAGACCTCTTCCCATCTACGGTGATGGGATGCAGCAGCGCGATTGGCTCCACGTTGAGGACAACTGCAGTGGAATCCTTGCTGCACTCGAGCGTGGCCGCACCGGCGAGGTCTACAACATCGGTGGTATCGACGTGCAAGAGAATCTAACGATGGCAAAGCGCGTTCTCAGGGCAATGGGCAAACCGGAAACGCTCCTTGCGTTTGTGAAAGACCGTCCTGGCCACGACCGCCGCTACGCCCTCGATTGCCGCAAGGCGGAGGCGGAGCTCGGTTGGAAACGAATGATTTCTCTCGAGGAAGGTTTGCGGCGGACGATCGAGTGGTATGAGTCGAATCCAGATTGGCTGGACAGTGTGAATGCCGGAGAATATCGTTCCTATTACGAAAAGTACTATGACAATAGAGATTCTTCTCTCCGTGGCATTGCTCCGGCGGAGCCGAAAATTCTAAATTGAATTCAGTCGATCTCAACGTGCCGGTGATTTGGCTACAATTCCATAGCTGTTTCAATCGTCGGGCCATCTTCGAAATTAAATAAGGACTTGAATCCCCTTGAAGCCAATTGAATCTTCACTAGCAGGCGTGTTGGAACTACAACCGAAAATTTTTCGCGACGCGCGAGGTTTTTTCCTGGAAACATTCCATCTCGCAAAACTCCGCGAGTTAGGAATCGCAGAGACTTTTGTCCAAGACAATCATTCGTGTTCAGGGAAAGGCACGCTGCGGGGGCTTCATTACCAATTGCACCATCCGCAAGCGAAGTTGTGCCGCGTTGTGGAAGGCCGAGCTCTTGACGTGGTAGTGGATGTACGCGAGGGTTCCCCGCACTTCGGCAAGTGGACCAGCGTCCTCCTAAGCGCGGAATACCAGAACCAGATTTATATTCCGGCTGGATTTGCGCACGGCTTTCTGGCGCTAACCGATACCGTCCATTTTCTATACAAATGCAGCGACTACTACCATCCCGAGGACGAGTGCGGTGTGCTGTGGAGTGATCCCGACCTCAAAATCTCCTGGGGTATTGAGAGCCCGATTGTCTCGGAAAGAGACCAGCGTCTTCCAACCTTAGCGACGATTCCCAGGGAATCTCTGCCCCGATATACGGGAGCATGAAATTGAGAATTCTACTGACTGGAAAGAAGGGGCAAATTGGTGCCGAGCTCACAGCGCTTCTTCCGCGCCTGGGAGAGGTGAGGGCCTTCGATCGCCATGAGCTAGATCTTTCTAAGCCCCAACATATCCGCCGGGCAATCCGTGACTTCCAACCGAACATTATCGTCAATGCCGCTGCGTACACTGCGGTGGATCAGGCCGAAATAGAAGAGACGCAGGCCCGTATCATCAATGTGGATGCGCCCGCTTTGATGGCGGAAGAGGCGAAGAGGATCGGCGCATCTCTCGTGCACTATTCCACGGACTACGTTTTCGATGGTTCGAGCAGCCTCCCATACTCCGAGACTGATCAGCCTAACCCAATCAACGTGTACGGCAAAACAAAGCTCGCCGGGGAAGAGGCCATTCGAGCCGTTGGCGGTCCGCACCTGATCTTTAGGACGGCCTGGGTATACGGCACGGCGGGGCGGAACTTCCTGCTCACGATCCTGCGACTCGCGACTGAGCGCGAGGAATTGAAGGTTGTGCGCGACCAATTCGGCTCACCTACCTGGAGCCACGAAATCGCTAAGGGCACTGTGAGAGTCTTGCTTCAACTCTCCCAGCAAGGCCGGGAAGCAAGTTCCAAATTTGGTGGCATCTATCACATGACGGCTGCAGGCAAAACGAACTGGTTCGAATTTGCAGAGGCAATTCTGGAGCGCGCCTCCCGAACACCACAGGGTGTCGTCTGGTTTGTAGCTGCTACAGGCGGGCACCCATTGGCCGTTCGTCGCATCACCCCCGTCGCGGCAGGGCAATATCCAACTCCTGCTCGTCGTCCTGCCTCTTCAGTGCTCTCGAATGGCCGCCTAAAGCAGATGTTTGGTTTGGAACTTCCAGACTGGAAGGCGCAATTGGGCGCGGCATTCGCCGACAGGCAGGCCAAATGACCAAGGAACCCAAGCGGGCATCTGATCAACGGCTACTACCAGAAATTCTCGAATTTCACAAACATGTTAGCGCTGAGAGACGGTTAATCATCGCAGGCTATTCAAACAAGGAATCCTGAACGTTAGGATCTCCAAGTTTCGAAACCTGAGAAGATCGCTACCATGCTACGACAGGTGGAAGCCCTTCCCCCAGCCCACATTTCTGGTAGTCTAGCTCTGCCGTTCAGCTGACTCTTCAGTTGGTCTTGAAGGACGCATGACTCCTGGTAACATGACTCGGGCCAAAGGCCTCGGAACGCAATACCGTCATGACCCGCAATTTGGTGGGAGCGTCCGTTCCGCTTTCCTCTTTGACGAAACCACCCGCTTGTTTCAGAAATCATGACCGACAAGATCCCTTCCCGCTTCTTGTTGCGCGTGCTGGCCTTGTGCGTGCTGGCATTTACGTTTGGTATGGCCGTATATCGCGCAAAAACACAGACAATCGCGCACGACGAGGCCCACAAATACGAGTGGTTTCTCGACGGCGGCGTCGGCCATGTCCTCGCCTACAACCCCGCCAATCACGTCCTATTCACTCTCTTCGCCGAACCCATCGTCTGGTCCCTAGGCCCCCCGCGCACTCATTCTGCGTTCTCCGAGTCTCTTCGGAACCGTCATTTATCTGCTCGCAACCTATCTGCTCCGCAGAAGACTCTTCGGCCAGGGCGTGCTGCTCTTCCTCTCGGTCGCCATTCTCTCTTTGAATCCTCAAATCCTCGATTTCATGCCCGCTGCCCGCGGATACATGTCTAGGCCAAATTTGAGCAGTGTGAAGCGAGACTTCGTGAGGCGCCTTGAGCTCTGACTTAGTGTACTCTCCCCAAACCACGAATAATTTCAGCGTCCAGAGACTGGCTTGGGGATTGGCCCTCGGGACTGGTCTAATCTATCTGGCATTTCTTCCTCCCGGTATTTATTCCATCGACGGTAATTCGATGTTGGCGGTCGCCGAATCCGTTGTGGCTCGACACAACCTCACCGTACCAGTTGGACTCGGCATCCCCGGACGCGACGGCCAGATATATTCGTCCTGGTATCCCTTGCAATCGCTGCTCGCGGTCCCAGTGGTCATGACCGCCTCCATCGCTTCTCACTTGTTAGATGTACCTCTGCATTTTGTTGCTGCCGCACTCGCAGGGGTCATGCCCGCTATCTTTACTGCGGCAACAGTCGCATTGGTCGCGCTGATCTCCCTCAAGCTAGGGAGCACGCTCCAAGGCGCCCGCCGGGCTGCGCTCGGTTTTGCACTTGGCACCATAGCTATGGTTTATGCCCGGACCTTTTACGCCGAACCGCTGCTCTCTTTATTGGTTGCTACAGGTATCTATCTGGTTTTTGTCCGCTGCAACCGAACCATTCTACTGGCGGCGTTGGTCGCGCTGTTCGCCGTGCTGGCGAAGCCCACCGGCATTCTTCTTGGTCCCGCACTCTCGGCCTATCTTCTCTTGAAGAAAGCCCCGATACGCTTCGGTGTGATACCGGCAGTAGGCGGCGGCTTGGGCTTGCTTCTCTACTCTTTCTACAATCTGCTTCGTTTTGGAAATCCTCTCAACTTCGGCCCACCTTGGGTCTTCTCTCTCTCGGCGCTCCCACAGGGTCTTACTGGCTTGCTCTTTAGTCCGGGACGCGGGATCATTTGGTACTGTCCGGCAGTGCTTGTAGCCATCCTGGGCTTTCGCCAAGCCGGGAAAACAAAGCCGCTCGAAGCGCTTCTGATTAGTGCACTTTTTGTCGGTTTCCTGGGGCTGCATTCCTCAGTGCCATACTGGCACGGCGGCTGGTCCTGGGGGCCGCGGTATCTTCTCCCCGTTCTGCCGGGCTTGATGGCCATGACGAGTTTGCTTGAGGGAAAGGCGGCAAAGGGACTCGTCTATTTGTCGTTTTTGGGGTTCCTAATAAATGCGCCGACGCTTGTTTCTTTTTATGAACGCTATTATGCGGAAGCGAACGAAAAGGGAATCTCGGATAACGAGTTATACTGGTCTCCGGCACGTGCTCCACTGCTTCACGCATGGGGCGCCGCTTCACGTGAAGTCAGGGACGCAAGGAACCAGGATGTAAGAGAACTCTTCAGCAAACGGAGCACTCCGAGCGAGACTATTGCGTCATCTCGCGCTCTGCGTGTCGTCGCTGTGTGGTGGTGGGTACTTCCCATCGTCCACATCCCGCGATCAGTAGGTATTGCCTGTTCACTTGCAATGGTGAGCTGGGGATGTTGGGTTTTGCTTAGGGTAAGATTCTGATCACCCCCGGATTGTTGAGCATGGTCCGAGAAATGGAAAGCCGGGCAACTCTTGCCCTCCAAGAAGATCTTGAGCTCTTGAAAGAATTACGAACTACACCCAACTGCTGAAGTCGTTGTGGTTAGCAGCCCACTTTACTCAGGCTAATGGGGGCGAACCGGAAATTCTCGAATTCCATAAACATGAGTATCTCCGAGTTTCGACACCTAGTTGATACGGGCCGGCGGTCGATTGTGACCAGACCTCTGAGATTCTCATATTGCATTGGTGAGAGTGTCCCAGCAGACTGAGGAGCGCATGGCGCAGCAGATCTCCCAATCAACGAGATTCCTTGTCGTAGCTCTGGCCGCTCTGACTGCTGGCTTCCTAGGTTATTACAGCATACGCGCAGCGCTCGCGACTCATTATTTGGGGCTGAATACACGGAATGGCTTCGAAAGAGCTACTCGGCTCGAACCTTCAAATGCGCCGAATTGGCATGCCCTCGGTCGCTACTGGCAATTAAACGTCGAGAATGCTGATCTGGACCGCGCAGTCAGCGCCTACCGCGAGGCCCTAGACCTTGATCCTCACTCCGCTGAGATTTGGCTCGACTTGGCTTCCGCGTACGAGAGCGAAACCGATATCAATGCCGCGCGAACGGCGTTCCTTCAGGCAAAACGCGTCTACCCGGCATCTGCGGATGTCTCCTGGAGGTACGGGAATTTTCTGCTTCGGCAAAACGAAAAAATGGAAGCATTTCTAGAGATACGGCATGCAGTGGAAGCTGATCCAACGCGCGGTTTGGAAGCATTCTTGCTTTGCCGACATGTTGAGCCAGATTTGGATTTGATTCTGGAGCGGGTCTTGCCCCCCGTCACCAGCATCTATCTGGAGGTCATCTGGCACCTGACTGATGAACGACGATCTGATCAGGTGCTAAACGTGTGGTCCAAACTTATCGCCCTTCAGCCGAAACTGAGTACACGCGAGGTATTCTTCTTTGTCGACGGTCTGCTTTCTAACGGGCGAACGATTGAAGCTCAAACAGTGTGGAGGCAAGCAGTTACCCTCATGGATCTGCCTAAAGTGCAAGACCCTCCGGGCTCACTAATTTGGGATGGCGGATTCGAAACTGACGCCACGGGCGGCGGACTCGCCTGGCACATTCAGCCATCGCGAAACATAATGATTACCTACGATCGAAAAGTTAGACACTCCGGAACCCGAGCACTAAGGATTGACTTAAGCGCCAGAGAAAACTCTGATTTCGCGGGCGTTTGCCAAAGAGTCGTCGTAGAACCAAACTCGACCTATGAGTTGTCAGCTTGGCTCCGCACCCGTGAAATGGCGCGAGGACGCGGCATATTTTTGCAAATAGCAGAGCCGGGAATGCCCTGGAATCGATATGTAAAAACTCCCGAACTGGCTGGAACTATAGAGTGGACCAAGGTTTCGACACGTTGGGTATCGCCTGATCGTTCTCGATTGGCAGAAGTCTGTTTGTCACGATTATCAGGCCTTGAGTCTAACGAAGTGCCCGTTACTGCGTGGGTCGACGATGTTTCGTTGCTCAAGCTCGACACAACGACAAAGTAGCTCTAAGTAAGTTGCGTTGGGCTCGTCCACACACGCGCCTATTTCAGTCGTAATGATCGCGGATTGACCTTTTTTTCGGGCGAGAAAAAGAAATTTCGCAATTGTAAGAGGCGGTCGAACACGCAATCCTAATTTCGGCAAGGGAAGAAAGTGCTGCGCATAGTGTTTCCTTGCATTAACCGCCTGTGGCACGCGAATTTAGCTCGTTTCTGTGGGTCGAAAGGAGTAGTTCTTGAGTCACGATTTTGTAAGGGATTCGCATGTTATTGGACCTATGAACGCTGACCTCCAAATCCAGTCGCGCGCGTTCGAGCGCGCCCTCGTCATCCTTTTCCTCCTCACCCTTCCTCTCGTCAATCCGTGGATTCGCGGCGATGGCGTCGGCTACTACGCTTATGCCCGCGCCCCGCTCATCGAGCACAGCCTCGATTTTACCCATGACTATCAGGCGGCCAACCAATCCTTCCGCGAGGGACGCCTCGATTCCCTTGGCCAGCCCAAGCCCATGTTCCGCACGCGCACCGGCCATCTCGACAACCATTTCACCGTCGGCCCGGCCATCCTCTGGTCTCCGTTCCTCATCCTCGCTCATGGCGGTGTTCTCGTTGCCCATCTCTTCGGCGCCTCCACTCCGGCCGACGGCTTCTCTGCTCCTTACCGCTACGCATTCGCCTTCAGCACAGCGCTCTACGGTTTCCTCGCCCTCCTCATCGCGTTTCGCCTAGTGCGCAAGTATCTCCCTCCCCTGTGGGCTTTCCTGGCGGTCCTCGCCGTCTGGGGTGGGAGCTCTCTCCCCGTTTACATGTATTTCAATCCCGCCTGGTCTCATGCCCATTCCGCCTTTGCCGTCGCCCTCTTCCTGTGGTACTGGGATTCCACGCGCGACCAGCGCTCCTTCTCGCAGTGGCTTTTTCTCGGCCTCATCGTTGGCCTCATGCTCAACGTTTATTACCCCAACCTCATGCTCATCGCCGTTCTCCTCGCCGAGGCTGTTCCTCAATACCTTGGTGTCCTCCGCTCTTCAGGTGTGTCCTCTCCTTCCTTCTTCCAACTCTTCTCCCGCCACGCTGCCTTTTCGCTCGTCGTTTGCCTCGCTCTTCTTCCCACCTTCATCACTAGGTGGATCGTTTACGGCGGCCCCTTCGAAACCGGTTATCTCTCTCTCCGAGATTTCCTCTGGGGTTCTCCCGTTTTTCTCCAAGTTCTCTTCTCCGCCAATCATGGCCTTCTTTCCTGGACTCCCCTCGTCATCTTTTGTCTTCTCGGTCTCTTCCTTTCTCCTCTCCGCTTCCCGCGTATTGGCGTTCCTCTTATCCTGGCCGCCCTGGCCTATTACCTATTCATCGTCGTTTACCCGGATTGGGCGGGCATCGCTTCCTTTGGCAATCGCTTCTTTGTCTCCCTCACTGCCATTTTCATTTTTGGCCTCGCCGTGTTTCTTGATCAATTCGCTGCTTTATTCTCGCGCCGCAGGCTTGCCATCTCTGTCTGCTCCGTGGTGCTCGCCTGCTTCGTGACTTGGAATCTCGGCCTGATTTATCAGTGGGGTACTCACCTCGTTCGCGCGCGTGGCCCCATCTCCTTTCGCCAGGCCGCAGACAATCAGTTCCACGTCGTTCCCGGTGAATTGTCTTCCCACCTGCGCTCCTACTTGCTCCACCGCGGCGACCTGTTGCGTCAGATCGAGCAGAAGGACATCGAACAAATGAAAGACAATTCCCAGCACTGAGCGCTCCCAATATCAACGGCACAGCCTCAACGCTCGTACCATTCGGAAGTCAAACAATCACGGGGGGCGGGGCCACACCAACCACGCTTGCAGCAAATTCCACGGCGATTTTGCAGGCACGGCTTGTCAGTCCTGCGGCTGGTGGCTGTAATTTTGTGAGGTTGCAATGATTCAGCGCATAGACCAGAACCAATGCCATTCGTCCAGGCATTTCGGGGAATCGCACGTTTTGCGGCCCTTGGCAATTTGTTTAGAGCACACAACACAACGAGGGACGTTGAATCGCTTCCACCAAGTTTTTAGTTTGCGCCACATAGCACTAATTCTAGCACTTCTACTCATCGCCCTCCCGGCTGAGGCAGGCCCACTACGATTGCTTCGCTCGATCCGCCACGAAGTCAAAGTCACGAACGCGTTTCATCCTCAGTGACTCCTTTCGTCCTGGACCGTCTGTTTCTCGCGATTTTTTCTCTAAATCTCATTACTGTTTATGGCTTCGGTCATATGCAATCCCTCTCTGCTTCGCCGACCGTTAATCCTCTCGCCAGCTCTAGATTCTCGCAGGTGCGATCCGCGCAGTGTCGATACCTTGATCCGTATCAGCAAGCGCGTGGCGAAGCTTCACGGGTTAGACGCACCGCGACTGATTGAGGCGAGTGGGCCTGATGACCGGCCAATACAGACCGAGCAAGGGCCTGACTTCAGCAAATTGACCATGCAAGAAACTCCAGCTTGAAGCGTTACTTAATAAAACGGGCGCGAGCGGCGGGCCAATTCTTACGCAAGAACAGAGATCTGACATGAGCAAGCTGAGCATCGATGAGCTTCTGCAGCTCGAGGCGCTACACAAGAAGGCAGGCGCCGCGCGACTTTGCGCGAGGATCCGAGCAGAATGGCGCCGATGCGAGGGGCAGGTTGGGCGGTCTCGCCGCGCATGTCACGGTTCCCTTCGGTGGTAAGATCTAGTATTCATGTGCAATGCATCGTTCTGGGAAGCTTTGGGATGCGGGTGTTATCGTTGTGAAAGCTCTTTCGTGCCGATATTGTGGGAGCCGGAGGCTCCATAGGTTTCGGCAGAAAGGTGTGGCGAGGCTTTTCGCTCTCGGACTGCCCCATGGCGCGATTCGCCGATGCGAGCACTGTGATAAGCAGCAGATTGTTTTACAGCTGTGTGGATCGTGGCGTAGGCTGCCGTTTTCCGCCGCGAGGCTCGTTGATTCGCTTGCGTACGTGATACTCCTGGGTCTCGTTGTGGCTTTCATCCTCCGGTTAATCCAACATTAAAGTCAGTGAGTGTATTCTGAAAATCGCGGTGTCCAAAGGCGACCGCTGGCCGAATCGTGTCTCCAGGGGTTGGGCAGATTATTTAGAGTATGGAGATCCGCCAGGGAGAGTCCGACGTCGACGGTCTCTATCCCGGCGAATGGTTCGCCACGAGGCAATTTAGGAATGGGATCGATGCCGAGTTTGTCGGTCAGCTGAACGCGGTTCCAAGACGCCTTCTGTGAAAGGCTGACCCTGCCGCGAACGCCT
>Ga0207086_1152_pt1 | contig 14642 bp, 11 predicted proteins | sample Alteio_BWMinHeat_54_FD_153540 | JGI IMG/M metagenome (GOLD analysis project Ga0207086, IMG submission 153540) | Enriched cells from forest soil in Barre Woods Harvard Forest LTER site, Petersham, Massachusetts, United States -... | ecosystem: Environmental > Terrestrial > Soil > Temperate forest >... | reverse complement strand
TTGCTTTACCCTGTGCTCGAGAGCGCACCCGGTCCAGACGGCGGCTCCGTTCTGCTTAAAATTCCCGCACTAATCGTGGAGGGCCAGCATCCAGGCAAGGATGTCCGGATGATCCGTCCCTCTGAGGTGGACTGCGTCGAAGACGCGAGCTGACCGTCGAGCGAGAGCTACGGACAGAAATTTCCAGACCGGGCGCCCTTGCTGGGTTGAGCCTGGCATTCCCCGGCCTGAGTTTGAAGGTCTCCTCGAATTCCCTCGTTATAGGAAATCAGATGAGGTGAGGTTGCGCATAAAGCGACACAGAGCACTCCATTCTCTACTTCTGCGTCTCAGTTGTCTTGGTCTCATTACCTTTAACTTCATGGCCCACGCTCCGGACACCTTTCTTCACCCCATGTGCAGTCTTCTTGACGGCGTGATCGGTCGCACTGGAGGTCCTGTCGACTGCTTTTGTCGTGCCATGTTCAGTAGCCTCAGCTGTTTTCACAGTTGCACGGCCGGTTTCCTTTGCTACTTTGCCAGTATCCGACGCGACATCTTGTGCAGTTGCTGCCATGCCTGCCCACAAGAATGGCTGCGAAGACGATACGTGAATGAATTGTCATCATTTCTTCCTCTTTGTCTGTCTATTTACGATTGCATCTGAGGTCAGTTGCTCTCCCACGAAGCCTGAAACTGTTGACGGCTCGGTTTTGCCCTGAGTACTTTTCTTGCCCGCATAACAAGCATGTGAGAGGCCAGACCGAGATCAATCCTCCTTGTCGCAATGACCTGAGTTCACAAAGATAAGCTGACGCGGTTTAGACCGAGCCGAGAGCGCTGTCGCCAATGGGTTGTCATTTGTCGGCTGGTTAGCACTGGTCTCACATGCTGCATTCCTTTGTCTCCTTCGAGCTTGTTGAGACTTTTGATGAGAACAATGAGTGGCAGTTTTTCAGTGGCCAATCCGCAATCGCGAGCTAGTCGACGGAGTGTCAATGAATTACGATCACGGCCTGATGAGGACTGCAACACACCGTACCAGTGAAATCTTTTGTGTCGGATGGCCTCGACGGTAGCGCAGTTTTGAACAGTTCGAGCCACAGTAGTCGGCCTTGATGCGTCCGCCGATCAGCTAGCAGTTGCTAGTCCGATATCGCCCACCTTGTGCCCGTCGCTCGCCTTTTCAATCGTTTGGGCTTGGTTCTTCATTTGCATACGCAAACACTATGAAGAGACCGACCGTTAGCGTCATCGCGGACAAGCTTTCTTACAGCAAGAGGATGTGGCGGATGTTTCAGAGAATTGCGTCGTCTATAGCGGATCTCCTCGTCATCGGGCTTCATCGGCACACTTCGCACATATCGCGTCTGTGGAACAAGGTGTTCGAAATTGCGCAGAACGCTCCTTGCAGTGTTCTTGGAGTTCACTAGAGTTCTTCACTCAATACTCAATAGGCAGGTGCTCATTGCTCAGAGAAAGTAATTCAATTCAGGGATCAGTTTCTGAACAGGACAATGTCATCATCGGTGGGCGCCTCCGAGAGATGAATGAGGAACTGCTGGTTTCAGCGGCTCGCTCCGGCGACTGCACAGCATTCATGGAGCTTTGTGGGCGACATTCCAGCCAGATTCGGTGGAGAATTCATCGAATCACGCGGAATCCCGAAGATGCCGAGGATGCATTTCAGGACACGCTTCTGAGAGCGTTCCTTAACCTCAAGCGCTTTGAAGGCAGGTCAAGCTTCTCATCCTGGCTCACCAGAATCGCAATCAATTCCGCTCTCGGAATTTTGCGGAAAAAACGGGCCTCGGGGCTTCCGATCCAGCTATCGTCCGACAATTCGGCGAATTGGATACCCGGAGAGATACCAGATCAATCAGAGACGCCTGAAGTTTACTGCGAGAGACGAGAAAAAGAAGAATTACTCAGGAGTGCAATTCTCCGCTTGCCACCGATCTTCCGGGAAGTGGTTGAGCTTCGACATGAACGAGAATATTCAGCGCTTGAAATTGCTGAAGTGCTCGGCATTTCGGTTGCAGCTGCGAAATCCAGACTGTCGCGCGCACGAAAGGCGGTTCGACAACTCTCCACATCCGGCGCAGCGCGTCGAGTCCACACGATGACCCGTTCATATCAGAAGGGAGACTAGTGGCTGGATTGATGCACATAGTATTGGGGACAGCGTCCCTAATATCACTGCTCGTTCTAGGTCCGCGACGGACTTGGAGATATGTATTGCTTGCGCTTCGCGAACGTGCCAACACATTGCCCGACCACAGCCCTCTTCTTACCAGTGACCGCAAGCAAACATCCGGGGAGAATAACAAACAGGCTTGCCAGTAGCGACAGTGCGATCGGATGCGTCGATTGGGCAGCCGAGGGTGCTACCCAATTGGTCGACCACCGAATCCTTTCTGAAGCCCCGCGCCACCGCTGCTCGGTCGGGATCTCGCAGGAGAACTCAAAAGGAATCCGCTGGATTGCGTCACGCAGTTCCAATCAGAGCCCACGTCTGGCGCGACCGAATGCCACAGATGGAAGCCTTCATGGCCGACTTCTTGTCGTTGTACCATATGCAGCATGGGAGCCAACGAGCACAGCTCCGTCGATGGTCAGAGCCTGAGTCTTCGTCAGATTATCGACTCGGCCCCTGCGCTGATCCACACCGCCCGACCGGATGGCTACCTTGATTTCTTCAATAAGGGGTGGCTCAACTTCGTGGGGCAGCCGCTGGAGAAGCTGTTGGGATGGGAATGGACTTTCTTTATTCATCCGGAAGATGTCGAAGCTTTTGTACAGAAGTGGCGGGAGTCGATCGCCACGGGAGAGAGCTTTGAGGGTGCGGCGCGAGTGCGGCGGGCTGATGGGGAATATCGCTGGATGCTGCACCACAAACTTGCGATGCGCGACGACGATGGAAGAATTATCAAGTGGCATGGATCGAGTATCGATATCGAGGGCCGAACACGCGCCGAAGAAGAGCTACGGAAGAGCGCCCGAGTGCTGCAAACAAGCGAGTTCTATCTGGCCGAAGCGCAACGTCTTGGCCATATCGGCAGCTGGGTTTTTGATCCCACAGGGGGATTCGACTACTGGTCTCGCGAGCTTTTTCATATATACGGCCTTGATCCGGAGAAACACGCCCCTACTCTTGAGGAATACCTGGCACGTGTCCATCCGCACGATCGTGAATTCATGGCATCGCTGATCAAGCGAATGCTTGCGGAAGGTTTGGGCTGCGATGTCACCAAGCGTATCGTGCGACCTGACGGCGAACTCAGGCATATCCGTTGCGTCGGTGCCCCTGTTGTAGAAAACGGAACTCTGAAAAGAATCGTGGGCAGCGCCATAGATGTAACGGAGCACGAGATTCTTACTCAGGAGCTCCGGCGTCGCGAATCCTATTTAGCGGAAGCACAAAAGTTGAGCCACACAGGCAGTTTCGGGTGGGCACCAGACACCGGTGAGATTCTGTGGTCCGAGGAAACCTACCGCATTTTCGAATACGATCCAGCGGAGAAGGTCACGTTTGACATAATCATGGAACGGGTCCACCCCGAGGATCGTAATTTGGCGCTTGAGATCGTAGAACGAGCTTCTACCAGCGGCGACGCCATCGATTGCGAGTATCGCCTGCTCTTTGCCGACGGTCGCGTAAAACATCTCCACATTCTGGCAAAGCCGTTGCAAAATGCCTGCGACAGCTTTGAATTTTCAGGGGCGGTCATCGACATAACCGAGGCGAAGCAGGCAGAGGAACAAATCCGGCGCAACGAGAGGGAACTTCGGGCTCTCGTTGAGGCGATCCCCGCCTATGTGGGAACGTCTCTACCGGACGGATCGGTCGATTTCATCAGTCAAAGTTGGCTGGACTATACCGGGTTCTCCAGAGAACAAGGGATGGGTTGGGGGTGGGGGAGCGCAATACATCCGGATGATGTCGACCGAGTGGTAGCCAATTGGCGGGCCGGATTGGCCGCCGGAGCGCCCGTCGAGCATGAACTACGCTGCCGGCGCGCGGATGGAACCTATCACTGGTTCCTGTATCGAGGTCTCCCTTTCCGCGATGATGGAGGAGACGTTGTTAAGTGGTACGGGACTCTTACGAACATCGATGCATTGAAGGAGACTGAAAGCGCTCTTCAAACGAGGGAGCATCAGCTGCTTGGCATTATCGAAACAATTCCCTCAATGCTTTGGTCGACGTCGCCGACCGGAGAACCAACCCATAACTCTCAAAGACTCCTTGAATATGTTGGGACCTCCCACGAAGAATTCGTTAATCGCGGGTGGGCGAGCTTCATTCATCCTGATGATCGAGAGGAGAGTGCGAAGGCGTTCTTCCAGGCAATCAAAACTGGAGAGTCATACAACGTAATGCACCGCGTGCGACGTGCAGATGGAGAGTACCGATGGCACCAAACGAGAGGGGAACCTTTGCGCGATCCCCACGGCAAGATCATTCAGTGGTACGGCCTCTCGATCGACATCGATGAACGGAAACGGGCAGAAGACCATCTTCGGAATACGCGCATGAAGCTCAGCACAGCGTCGAAAATCGCGACCGTAGCTGAGCTCTCAGCATCGATCGCTCATGAACTCAATCAACCGCTTATGGCTGTACTTGGAAATGCGCAAGCCGCGAAGCGTTGGTTGACGGCCTGTCCGCCTAATCTAACTGAAACAAACGCCTCGATTGAGCGAATATTGAGAGACATTCGCTCAGCTGATAAGACCATGCAGCACATTCGAGCACTTTTCAAACGGGAGTCGTTTGAAAAGAGAGAAGCAAACATCACGGACATAATTGGGGAGGCTGTTCGTTTAGTGCATGAGGGTCCAAACAAACGTGCCGTTCTCATTGACTGCCACTTCGACGCCCATCTTCCCACAGTCTCTGTCGATCAGATTCAGATCCAGCAGGTGTTATGTAATTTGATTTCGAATGCGATCGAAGCAATGGAGGGCAGTCGCACCCCTCCGCTGGTTAAGATTCGGGCAGCCTTAACAGATCAGAACGAGATGCTCATACAAGTGATCGACAATGGCCCTGGAGTCGACGATACCGAAAAGATTTTCGACGCTTTTGTGACTACGAAGGAAAGTGGGATGGGGATCGGGTTGGCCGTGTCGCGCTCAATCATTGAAGCACATGGCGGACGGACTTGGGGCGAAAACAACCCACACGGCGGTGCGACGTTCAGCATAGCTTTACCGCTCTCTTCAGTGAGTAGAAACCCTACTGGAGCCTGAGAATTTGCCTGAACCGAACGGTTCGCTGCCGCAGGAGACCCTTTCAGATGCTGTTCGGAGCAAATTTTGTCAGCATATTTTCGAATAGGCGGCCAATGAGATGTATAGAGATTCACGTGCGCCAAGGCTTACTTACCTCTGAGATCCGCAAATCGAGTCTCAATCAAACGCAGAATGACGGCAAAAATCATTGCTGTCGACACCCCGAACATCAGTGATCCATCTGCGGCCTCGAGTGGTCCCAGCAACTTCCATGAAGACGACATGATTACATCGCCATAGCCGAGAGTTGAATAGTTCACCGCTGAGTGATAATACGCGGCTCCAAACTCTTGAAATTCCCCGCAAATCACGAATAACCACGCCCACACGGCGACTTCAATCAAGTGTGCCAGGAATGCAAATGACATTACCAGTACAACGATCGTGAGATCGATTAGGTACCTCAGGCCAGCACGGTGGAGTCTTGTCTCACGACGAAAGAAATTCACTGTTGCGCCCAAAGCCAGAGCGTGAATGAAGATCGTACAAAGAACAGCGCCCGCACCCACAATCAAAGGAGTGACGATCGCGACTTGATGAACCTGGGTCATCGGTCTCTGGCTTGTCATGATAATAGACACGGCGCACAGCTGTGCCAATTACATAAAGCTGGTATCGCACTCGCCGCATGACTGTGGATTCCTTTGAGCCACTTCGTTCTCAGGTGTCGGTCAGAAACTGCGAGAAATTTATGCGCGTGCGACCTAGGGAAGGACACGATATCATACAGTTTATGCGGATGACTGACCTACCTAACAGGCGACCGAACGGATGAGGTTTATGAGTGCGTCCCCGTCCACCGGCTTTCTGAAGAAGCCAATCGCACCCTTTTCCAAATAGAAAGATTCGGAGTTCTCGGAAGGCTTCCCCGTGATGATGACAACCGGCACGGGACTCCTGGTACTTTTCACATGCTGCAGAAGACCGAGTCCGCTCATCTTGCGCATTTCGACGTCGGTAATGATGCAGCAGCTCCTGGAAAGTCCATCACACCCAAGAAACTGCTCAGCTGAAGAATAACCTTCTGCCTCATATCCGCAGGAAGCGAGAAGATTGACGAGTGATTCGAGCACTCGGAGATCGTCGTCAATGACCGCAATCGTGCGAGCCTGCACGCCCATCTCAACCCGCCCTCTACTAATATCTACAGACTTAACGACAACGGTCTATTACACATTCCTGTTAGGACTCAATGGTCGCTCGAGATTCAGCTTACCGGCAAGCTTTACCAACGTCGCAAACGAATCAGCCTCCATCTTTCGCATAATATGTCCACGATGTATTTGCACAGTGTACTCGGTAATACCCAACTCGCCAGCGGCTTGCTTGTTCAACATGCCTCTGACCAAAAGCGGCAACACTTGCTGTTCTCTCGGAGTCAAAGACTGATACCGAGCGAGCAAGCTTGCCCGCTCAAGTGCATCCTTTCTGTCGAGCCGATCCTGTTCCAGTGCTCGTTCGATGCAAGCCAACAGCGCCGCCTCATCGATTGGTTTCGTAAGGAAGTCAATCGCTCCTCCCTTCATCGCTCTCACCGTCGATGGGACGTCGCCACGCCCAGTGATGAAGATTACCGGAATCGTTGTCTCGTCAGAGATCAGCTTTTGTACCTCTAGCCCGTTCAGCCCAGGCATTCTAAGGTCCAGGATCAAACACGCACAGCCGTCCTTGCGCTCGAAATCAAGAAACTCTCGTCCTGAAGTAAAAATTCGGACGTTCCTGCCATTCGCGCGTAAGAGAGTAGACAGTGCCTCTCCGACGCTCAGGTCATCGTCGACGATATACACGATCTCGTTCGGTCCCATACGATCTCCCGGGTCAGGCATCCACCTGTGCTTTAGACAGTGCGTTGGAAGCCGCCATTCTCCTGTCGAGGCCGCAAATCGACTGCTTAGATCGGCCTTTATGGCCATCTATGTCCGTAAGTATACGACGTGAGAAACCAAATGCATTCGAGTCAGCCATTACATAAATATGGAATAGGCGGTGCCATGGTTCTTGAAGTAGTGAGTCGGATCCACAGCCACGGGGCGGTTGAGACGCAGTCCTATGACCGGCACCTCCGCGTTTCCTGTTTACCCTTGGCAACTGCTCAAAAAGGTAAGGTGAGACTGAAGCATACGCCACTGGCCCTTCGGTTGGTAACAACGAGCGTTCCGTCATGTGCTTCCGCAATCGATCTACTAATCGCCGGGCGAACCCTGACCGGAAGCTCCTATATCTAACTTTTCGGTCATGACTTGCAGGGTGGTGGATTAACTACGTGGCTCGCTCTGGTGACATCACTTTCGCGGAAGGACCCTGATAATTCCGGTTACCGGTCTATTCAATATTCGTCTTTGAAAGTCACGGGCGAATTCGCGCATCACTGGGTCCAGGGCCGGACGATTCCGAGTTTCCTCATGCGAAACTGAAGTGTCGAGCGGTTCATTCCCAGCCGCGCAGCTGCCCCGCGAGGGCCGGAGATAAGCCACCTTGTTTCTTTCAATGTTGCGAGGATATGTTCGCGTTCAGCCTCCTCGAGAGTCTTGCGTCTGGTACCTTCCTGATTGGGCACGCTGTTGGCATGAATATCCGTAAGAGGCACGCGGAGCACCGGACCCGGCGAGAGAATCACAGAGTGCTCGATCACATTCTGCAACTCTCGAATGTTTCCAGGCCAGGAATGGCGAACTAGGGTCTCCATCGTTTCTGATGGAATCGTATCGATTGCGCGACTCATTCGGCGCGCAAAGTGCTGTACAAAGTGCCTCACGAGTAAAGGAATATCTTCGGGATGTTCACGAAGAGGAGGCACATGGATGGGGAAAATATTGAGCCGATAGTAAAGGTCCGCGCGAAATGTCTGTTCTTGGACGCAAGCCGCCAGATTTCGATTTGTCGCAGCGATGAGGCGAGCATCCGTCTTAATCGTGCGCGTACTTCCGAGCCGTTCGAATTCTCTTTCCTGTAACACGCGTAGCAACTTCGGCTGGAGTTCAAGCGCAATCTCACCGATCTCATCCAAAAAGGCGGTCCCCCTGTTCGCCAGTTCAAACCGGCCGATCCGCTGCATGATAGCGCCCGTAAATGCCCCTTTTTCGTGGCCAAAAAGCTCGCTCTCGAGAAGGCCCGTGGGTATCGCGGCACAATTCAGCTTCACGAACGCATTTGAATGACGGGGACTGCGCTCGTGAATCGCCCGGGCCACGAGTTCCTTCCCCGTGCCCGTCTCGCCGTAGATCAATACTGTGGAGTCAGTGGGCGCAACAGTTTCAATCTTGCGCAACACTGACCGGATCGCATCGCTGCGGCCAATGATCTCTTCGAAGCCTTGCTCGCTTCGGATTTCGTCTTCGAGGTACAGCTTTTCCCTTGAGAGTTGCTCCTTCAGCTCCTTGATTTCGGCATAAGCCAAAGCATTTTCGATCGCAATTGCCAACTGGTTGGCGATTTGTTTTGCGAAATCTATTTCCTGCTGCAGGAAAACCCGCTCCTTAAGCCGGTCGGTTACCAAAACTCCCAATACCCGGTCGCGGCTGATAAGCGGCAAGACGCATCGAGTACTCGCTCGACTGACAATCGGCTTTTTGGATCGGAAGACCTCGTAGATCTCTGCGCCCCCGCTCCCTTGATGCCCCTCATCGTCTCCTTCATCCATGCTCGTGCGTTCATGAGAGTCAAACGCAAAAAGCCGGAGAGCGCTGCTTTCTTTATCAGGCAAATGGACGGCAACAGCATCACACTGGACAATACGGCGAATGATTGCCGACGCGGCGCGAAGAAGATGACCGAGCTCCAGGTTGGATGCAATTTGGCCGGTCAGATCAAGAAGGAGCTGAAGCCTGTCCTTTTCAGCCTTCAGGAAGCCTTGCGTGCGTGTGAGAGCGTATTCGAACGATGTCGCGTCAGCCGCAGTTGAAGCAGCGAAAGTATTCTTGTCTGCCCAAACATCCATAGTGCTCATAAAACCCTCGTCTAAACACATACGTTCGATGAAATCGTAGCGAAGATGTCGCTCCAATTCCCATTACATCTTCCTAGTAACTCAATTTGGTTACGACAGGCAATGCGATATGGTCACCAACCACGTTGGATCGAAACACGATCGTGGGTGTGGACTAGCAGGAATATGTAACGTAATTTCCCGATCCCTTTCGAGAAAGCCCTTTGCCTCTCAATGGTACGAAGCAATACTTACTGCAGCAGACTCAGGAGGTAGGTCGCCTTGAAACTAACCTTCCATGACGTGCCAGTTGCGCCAGGGCTTCTTCGATTTTCTTTTTGTCGCCATCGGTCATCCGCGAACCAAGGTAGAACTTGGACATACATTCGGTGTCCCGGTATAAACCTTGCCCCGGCCGATCTTATCCCTGGAACGTGAGCTTTGATGAGTTTCTCTGAACGCGTCAGGTCTTACGGCTCGCATCGAGGAGAGGGGGAAACAGTCTAGGTGACCAAGGGGCTTGGCTCCATTACCTCGGTCGGCAGGGTGAAATGAAAGGTTGCACCTTGTCCATCGTTAGCGGTCGCCCACAAGCGGCCGCCGTGTGACTCTAGAATGGAACGGCTGATGGCTAAACCCATCCCGCTACCTTGGGTCTTGGTGGTAAAGAAGGCAGAAAAGATCTGATCGCCCTTGTCCGTTGGCAGTCCTACGCCTGTATCGATGACCGAGAACAGCAGTTGAGAATCCTGGAGCTGCGATCTCACAGTAAGCTCTCCGCCCGAGTCCTTCATGGCCTCAATCCCATTAAGCATGAGGTTCATGAACACTTGCTGCAGCTGCACACGGTCTATCATGGTTTTAGGCAGTTGAGCGGCCAGCTCCATGCGCATGTCAATCGAGTATCGCGTTGCCTCACCTTTGAGCAGCGTGAGCATTTCGTGAATGACTCCGTTCACGTCGATCAACTCACGTTGGGGAGGGGCCTTCTTGTACAACGATCGCAGACGGTTGATGATTTCTGAGGCAAAAGTGCCCGCCTCGATGATTCTTTCCGTCCCTTTGCGAACTTGCGTCAGATCGGGAGGGTCGCGCTGAAGCCACCGCAAAGATGCCTTGGCATTATTCGTTGTGGCTGTGATGGGCTGTGCGAGTTCATGCGAGATGGAGGCGACCAGTTCTCCCAACGTGCTCACGCGATTGATATGTGCCAGATCGGCCTCGAGTTGTCGCAATTTCTCGCGCTCTTGTTCTGCACGTTTGCGATCCTCAATGTCGGTGAGGGTTCCGTACCATTTAATAGTGTTGCCATGCTGGTCCCGAAGTGGGACACCACGCACCAGAAACCACCGATATTCCCCGTCAGCGGCGCGACGGAACCGTGCCTCATCTTCGAAAACCTGTCCGGTAGCAACAGAGATGCGCCACTTCTCGGAATGGCGCACAAGATCCTCGGGATGGGTCGCGTGCTGCCAATCTGCGCCTGAAGACTTCTCGACAGAAAGCCCGGTGTATTCAGTCCAGCGCTTATTTACAAATGTGCAGAAGCCGTTAGACAACGCGGTGAAAGTCATCGCCGGAATTGTTTCCACAACGTCCCGCAGACGCTTTTCCTGACTCTTGAGTCGCTGAACGCGCCATCCATAAAGTGCCCAAAGCAGCACAATAAAGACGGCGATGCACGACAATCGGAACCAGTAAGTTTGATAGTAGGCTGGAGCGACGTTCAAAGCGATCGCAGTTTCTGGCCCGTTCCACAGCCCCTCGCTGTTGCTGGCGACTAGCCGAAATCGATAGGAGCCGGGCCCAAGGTTGGTGTAAACGGCTTCTCGCGCTGCAACCGGCTGGCTCCAGCTGTTGTCGAAGCCTTCGAGGAAATATCGAAAGCGAATCCGCTCGGGCACCGCGAGGCTCAGCCCCGTGTACTTAAATGTGATTCTCCTGGGAGATGGAGGAATTTGAACGAAGGCGGCGGGGTTTGCGATGTTGTCATCGGCGGCGATCACCTCGATGTGAGGCAGCGCGGGAACTGAATTGTCATTGATCCGGGATGGATTAACAACCGACAAGCCGCTGCTGAGTGAAAACCATATCCTGCCCGCTGAATCCGAGACCACCGATCGGCTCCGCTTCACTCCTTCAGTGCTCTCGAGACCATCGTCCTGGTCATACTCGCGAACATCGGCTGCTTTCACAACACCGCTTAGCAGTTTGTCGCGCGGAACGCGCAAGACATGATCTGAGGTCGCGATCCAGAGCCAGCCGTTTTTGTCTTCTTCAATCCCGAATATTGGTGCTTTGAGGGACTTAGGTACTTCGCGGGGCACATGCACATGCCCATCACTGAGGTAAGCGAGACCTTCGGCCGTTCCTATCCACAGGATTCTCGTTGAATCCTGCAGGAGGCAGTTGACATCCTCGGAGGGTAATCCGTCATTGCCGGTATAGGTTCGCCAGCCCTTCTGCGACATCGCATTGACGCCCTTCGGGGTCCCGAACCACATCGTTCCGTCAGGGCCCTCGGCAATCGACGATATGGTGTTCGCCGCCAATCCTTCTGTAGTCGTGTAATTTGTGAACTGGCCGTTCTTTAGCTCGCTTACACCACGATTGAGGGTCCCGGACCAGACAGTACCATCACGACCCCGATAGACCGCGTACACTCTGTTTTGTGCGAGGCCGTCTGCCTGCGTGTAGGTCTTGGCTGTAAATGAATTGCCGGAGTAGCGCAGATGGGTAAGGCCACCCTGCTGTCGTCCCACCCATACATCATCCTTGCCAGTGCCGGCGATCGAGTAGACGACATCGTTAGCGATCCCATCGGCGGTGACAATCCCGCTTTTTCCTTCCTTTAGCCATCGCAAACCGCCCTGAATGGGCGCAACCCAGGTGCGTCCGCCGGAGTCAACGTGCAATGGCCCCATACTCTGCGATTTCAAATTGGGGAGAAAGTACGTAACGAAGGCGCTGTCTCGTAGTTGATCGAGGCCGCGCGCGCTACCGATCCATATGTTTCCCTCCCGATCTTCGAAGAGCGCAGTTACCGGTCCAGTGGCTTCGTGAGCGCTCAGTAAAGAAACCCCGTTCGCGTTGTACCGAAATAGTCCGCGACTCGTGCCAACCCAGATGTTCGAGTCCCGGTCGCGAAGAATGGAAAGCACGTTGAGATTGCGAAGAGATGACGGTACACCTGTCGAGGTAAGATCTTTTCCATTCCAGCGCAGCAGACCCTTCGCCGTTCCGACCCACAATTCCGAGTTTTGAAGAGGAAGAAGGCAGTTAGTCTTCGTATCAACCCGCCCATTCGAGGCACTCGAAACGCCGCCTTCCCGGAGATAGAGGAGCCCCCGACGCTCCGTGCCAAGCCAAATCTTTCCGTCGTCAGTCTGCGCCATGGAGATCGCCACCGGCGCCGCTAGACGATCAAACCAACTGAAGGGAGTTGCTCGCTGGTCAGCAGCTTGGCCGTTCGCGACTCTTGCAGCGTCGGTGAGAAGAGCTGCAGACGACAAGCTTCGAAATCGGTTGTCACTGTATGTGACTGTTCCCTCAGCTAACGATGAGAGCAAAACCGCACCCGACGTCCCCCGTGCCATTGCCGTTGTGCCGTTCTCAGTCTCGCCGCGGATGAGCTCGAAGTTTCCATTTTGGTAACGAAGGACTTGGGTGTTTTGTAGCAAGATCCAGAGCTTGTCGCTCGCGTCAACCACGAGTGTTCGCACAGGACCAATCTGGATCGAATCAGGATGTGCCCGCTCGAACTGGTGAAAATTCAAACCGTCGAAACGAACAAGGCCTTTATCTGTCCCAATCCAGAGATAGCCATCGGAAGTCTGTGCGATTGCCGTTATAGATCCGCCCGGCAAACCTCTCTCAGTTCCCCACGAGTCGTGGAGATATTGCGACACGGTCCGGGTGGGATCGAGCGCAGACGCCGAAACAGCGAAGCAGAGGCCCGCGAGTCCGGCAATGGCACACCTGAGTAGCCAGCGCCTTCCAAAACCATCCTCACGGAAGGTATTCAAACTTCTCAACCACAACCTCGCTTGGCTTCTGCATAGGATTTTTGTAACTCGCAACAACGTAGAAGATCAGACGGGGCATTGCCTTACCCGGTACCGGGATGCCGGACGTGAACTCATGTTCAGAAACAAGTTGCGCTCTGGCACCAGCAGATCTTCCACGAAAGGTTTGGAATGTTGCATGTCCAGATTCCCAGTGCAGGACATACGTCAAGGCGCCTGAGGGCGTCGCAAAAAGGAACAGGTTCCCAGGAATGTAGAACGGTTGAATGATGTATCGTGCATTGTTCTTATTCGCAGCGCTACCCCAGCCATTGACCTCTACGTCCATCTCGCGAAAGTGCTGCTCGCTAGCCGGATCATCGAAGGTAAACATACTGAAGGCCGCGGCAGGTTCTAAGTGAGAAGTATCACGCACAGTTACCGAATACGTGCCGTACCCGAGGCTGCGATTTAAGAATATTTCCGCACACGACCACCTGCCCGATTTCTTCTTGATCTGCATGTGGAGCGCCCCGCTCGCATCTGTCCATGCATTTTCAGGATCGTAGAGGTTGTCCGTGCCTCCCTTGTCACTTTCAATCATGCGAACACCCCAATCATAGCCGCTGAATTTAAGCGATCCGGTGGGGGCAAATTGCGGTGTTCCAACACCTTTCACAATTGTCACGAGAGCAACGGAGCCGGCTTGGGTCGGAGCTACCCCCAACTCGGGCAACGGATGATAATCCGGCTCGACCAATAGCGCAGCATACTCAAATCCCAAATGAGTTTCCGTGCTCCACGTCGAGTCTGCTTTGATGGGAATGAAGGGATGCTCAGGCCAAGGCTGCACCCACCACGTTCCGCTGTGTGCATAAATAACAATCTGCTGCTTTGGTCGAGCGTTTCTTACCCGTCCAGAGATCGTGTCGACTCTTTCTCGTCCACCTTGCGCCGCAGGCGGAATATGAGTGAACTCGATCGAAGGTCCGGAATTGGCTTTATGCGACTGGCAACTGTTCAGCGCAATGCAGAAAGCCAGCAGCAGCGATCGCTGCAAGAAAACTTGGACCAACAGTCGCAGTTGCATGTAACCCCACTATAGTTTGCCGGATGCCCGAGGTGAGGCACCCCGCAAGAGTGCTTGGATCGAAATCTTACCGCACTGAGTCCTGGGGTGCACCCTCAATGAGGTCCGAGCACTGGCTTTTCGAAGTTACCTCACAATTGGGGTATATGAGTAGACCACTCGTCTGGATGATTCACAAATACATTGCTCCCGTTTTGCAACTCTTAGCCCGCGTCTAATTGATCCCTGAAGAACAAAGCATTCACCTTGTGCTCAAAATTGCTAAATCGAGGCCTGAAGGACATCCGCTTGGTAGCCGGTTCGACTTCCATCTTTTGGAGATCCTCAAAACCTGGAGCCCACGTGT
>Ga0207086_1149_pt1 | contig 14818 bp, 13 predicted proteins | sample Alteio_BWMinHeat_54_FD_153540 | JGI IMG/M metagenome (GOLD analysis project Ga0207086, IMG submission 153540) | Enriched cells from forest soil in Barre Woods Harvard Forest LTER site, Petersham, Massachusetts, United States -... | ecosystem: Environmental > Terrestrial > Soil > Temperate forest >... | reverse complement strand
CATTACTTTCAATTTCATATAACTTTATTTTTACTTGATCAGGACAGAAAAAGCCTTTTCATTTTGTCTAGGATTCGGTAAGTTTTCACTTTTGCATTCACTTCTGTAAGTCCCAGTATTTCCCCCACCTCCTTGAAGGGCCGGCTTTCAAAAAAACGGAGTTCTAAAAAATATAGCTCATCAGGAGCCAACTTTTCCAAAATGGAGGGAAGCTTTTGGTGTAGTTGTTCCAGTGTGACTTCTTGAGTGAGTTCTTCATACAGCAACTCTACATTTGCATCCTCCAAGGTCACCATCCTGCTTCTTTTGGCTTTTCTAAAGAAGTCGTTGCATTCGTTGATTGCTACTCGATAGAGCCAGGCAGAAAAGGGAAGCCCCCTAAATTCAAATTTTCCAAGAGAAGAAAGTGCCTTCAAAAAAACCTGCTGCGTCAAATCTGCAGTTGTAATTTTATCCCCGATGCGGTGAAGTATGAAAAGGAAAATCTTCTTGTAATACTTTTGATAAATCGGTTTGAAGGCTTGAGGATTGCTTTTCGATTTGATAAGAATCTCGATTTCTTCGGTCTCTTCACTTAAAGCTGTGTATTCCGTTCTCTCCATTTTATGTTTTCTATAACCCTAATGGCGATTTTAAGAAAAGATACAACTTGATCGAAAAGAAATAATATCAATTTGGGTTATTTACCTTGCGAGGGTGTGGAAAAGGAATCACGTTCGATTTCAATGTATTAATGAAGGTGACCGACATTAACTTAGAACTAGAGCGAAGAAATTTTAAAAAAATAAAAGCCTGTATTGCAGGCTTTTATTTTATCTGATTCTCTAATTATCTACTGACAAGGTAGCCCCTCCTGGTAAAGAACTTTAATTTCCTGATCACTTATAACTCTGTTATAAAGGAGAAAATTGTCTATCGTGCCGGCAAAAAACTGAGTCAGATTGCAGCGAGCACCAAGATTCGCAGCTACTGTTGTTCCATAATAGGGCGTTGTTGTTCCTGCATCAGATGACCCCACAAGAGCTCCATTAACATACATTTTCAAAGAAGAACTGCTTCTTACACCTACGATATGATACCATTGTCCAGTAGTCGGTAGACTTGTTATCACACTTGACTGCGCAGGGCTTCCATTATTATATCCTCCCACGCTCATTCCGGTTAGATTGCCAGAACTATAACTGTTTGCCAAAGCCAGAGTCTGGTGTTGGGAATTGCTTACATCTCCGATTGAAAAAATACAAACGGCAGATCCAGTAGCAGGAAGTGTATTGACTTTCATCCAAATTGAGTAGCTATAGTTGTTGTTTTTTAAAGCGCTTGCGGGTAAACTGATATAATCACTTGTTCCGTTAAACTGATAAGAACCGTTGGTGCTACCCAGGTGGCCACTTGACAATGTGCCGCCATGAAGAGTTGCATCGTTATAATTTCCAGAGCAATCCCTTGCATTTCCATCAAGTGAATAGCATGCAACTAATCCGTTGGTTAAACTTTGATCGAGCAAGGTCACTACCAATGGAGAGTTTTGTGTAAACGCTTTCAATTCGTCAGGTGAAAAGGTTTTGATATAAGTGATATAACTTGCTTTGGTAATGGTGAGTGTGTATTCCAGGTTGCCATCGTTAACGCTTACCTTGTTTATATCAGCAGTTTGATCTTTATCAAAAAGCGAAAGCCCTGATATTATTGAGACATGAGAATCCGTCAATTCCGGTTGACTTGTTTGTGCGCTGAAGACTTTCGTGCTCACATAAAATTCAAGTTGTTTAGGAGCTGGGGCTGGATCATCTTTATGACAGGAAACCATAATTCCAATAAAAAGGAGAAGTGTTAAAACAGTAGATCGTTTCATGTATTATTTGGTTTAAAAATTCGGCGGAAATATAAAGGTTTAATTTTTAGGTTATTCCTAAGGATATCCTGATTTTACATAGGAAGACGAATAACATTTGGAATGAAAAAACAGGGTCTTTTGTAGCCTGAAGCTGTGCCTGATCGGCCAATCCAAATTGATTGATGCTTTGCAAGTGTTTAGAGGCTGCTTGTCGAAAGACAGTATTCGTCGAATGTAGTTAGCTACGAAACTGTCAAGTTCTGCCTCTGGGATTGCTGGAGAGCAGTTTATCAATCATGATTAACCTAGTCACTGGTAGCAATTTCGTTTCATCCTGTAGCAGAAAATCAACCGTTAACAAAAATCGCTTTTTACCAGCACAAGGATTCCCTATCTCTCAGAGTTTCGAGGCTGCTTCTGCATCTAATAAAATTTCGCAATTGGGGTGAAGTTGTACTACGGAAGCGGGAATGTCCGTGGTGACAGGACCGAGTATTGCTTTCTTAACCATGTCTGCTTTGTGCGCGCCCTTGACGATGAGGATGAGTTTACGTGTGTGCATAATGTTTTTGATGCCGCGGGTGAGGCCACAGAGGATGTGATCTGCCGGCACGTTTGTTTCTCTGCGAACGCGTGCTTCAAAGTCGGGGTCCATGGGTGATACCCAGGTTTCGCTCTCGAACGGAGTACCGGGTTGGTTGATGCCGATATGACCATTGGCACCGAGACCGAGCATCTGCAGATCGGCACCACCGCGCTCAGCGAGGCGCTCTTCAAAAAGTTTTGCTTCGGTTTCAAAATCGTTGGACAATGTGGGAGGCATAATGAAATTCTCTTCGGGAATGCCAAGCGGTGCGGCAATCTGATTTTTGATCATGGTGTAGCAACTGCCAGAGTACTCGCGCGGCAGGTTCGTGAGTTCGTCTACGTTGAAGAGTGTGACGCGGGAGACATCGAAGGGATATTTGGCGTGGATCTCTGACACAACTGCATGCATGTTGATGGTGGTTTGTCCGGTTGATAAGCCGATGACGGAATCTGGTTTCTCTAGCATCTGTGCGATGATGCGCCATGCAGCGCTTACATCAAATTCTCTTTCGTTTTTGGTAATGGTGATTTGCATGTTTATATGTTATAGGTTCTTCAATTCTTCTTCGAAAAAATTGTGGATGGCCTGTGCGGCATCAGCTTCGTCTTCGCCTTCGATGATGATGGTGATGGTGTCGCCACCTTTTGCGCCGATGGTGAGGATGTTGAGCATGCTGTTGAGGAGAACGAGTTTTTCATCTTTCTTTAGGCTGACGGTGGATTTGTATTTTTTCGCGAGCCGGATGAGTGTGGTGGCAGGGCGCGCGTGGATGCCTTCGGGAGATGTGATGATGTAGTTGTTTGAAATCATTTTTGGTTGTTAAAGTTTCTTCTCTGTGTGACTCTGCTTATAGCTTTACGCAGAGTGCAGAGGTACGCAGAGATTTTCTATGTTGAGGTGAGATAGTCGATAATATTTTTTGAATTGTCCATGGTCATTACGTGGTCACAGATCTTTTTCGCTTTTTCATAGCTGTTGTTGTTGATGATATTTTTTATTGTGGGTATGGAGACTGCGCTCATGGAGAATTCCTGTAGGCCCATGCCAAGGAGTAATACTGTTGCGAGTGGATCGGAGGCGAATTCGCCACACATGCCCACGTGGATGTTGTGTTTGTATGCTTGCTCGATGATGTAGCGGATCAACCGGAGTACAGCAGGATTGTAGGGATCGTAGAGATCTTTTATTTTTTCGTTGCCGCGATCTACTGCGAGTGTGTATTGGCAGAGATCGTTCGTGCCGATACTGAAGAAGTCTACTTCCTTCGCGAAGATGTCGGCCGTGAGGGCGGCGGATGGTGTTTCGATCATCATGCCTGTAGGAATGCGTTCGTCAAAATCAATTTTGCTTTCGCGGAGTTGTTGTTTTGTTTCTTCGAGTATTTGTTTGGCGAGGCGCAGTTCCTGGACGCTACTGATCATCGGGAACATGACGTGAACATTTCGCATTGCACTTGCTCTTAATATTGCTTTGAGCTGTGTGACGAAAAGATCTTTTCTGTCGAGACTGATGCGGATGGCGCGATAGCCAAGAAAAGGATTTTCTTCTTTTGGAAGGTTGAAGTAGTCGAGAGGCTTATCACCTCCGATGTCAATGGTTCTGATCACGACTGATTTTCCCTGCGCTTTCAGTGCTGCGTTGTTGTAGAACTGAAATTGTTCTTCTTCAGTTGGAAAGGAGTTTCTGTTCATGAAAAGAAGCTCGGTGCGAAAAAGCCCTGCGCCTTGGGCACCGTACTTGAGCGCATCGGCCATGTCGTCTGCATTGGAGATGTTGGCCATAAGTTTTATTTTGACGCCATCTGATGTTTGCGCAGGTGAATCGTTGGTTGATTGCAGAAAACTATTTTCCTGATTGAATCTGCGGAACTTTGCTGCGTATTCTTCAAAACACTTTTCATCGGGGTTAACGATCACGATGCCTTTGGTGCCATCAACAATGATGACATCATCGTTTTGAATTTGATCCAAAGCATTTCCACAGCCGAGTACGGCAGGAAGATTTTTTGATTTGGCGAGAATGGCGGTGTGAGAAGTTTTTCCACCTATGCGTGTGGCAAAGGCGATGACGCGTGTCATGTCGAGCGTGATGGCATCTGAGGGTGAGATCTCATTGGCAATGACGATGGTGTTGAACTTGAATTTTTCCTGCGTCTTTCTATTCGAATGATTTAGATTTCCAAGAATACGGTTGCCGATATCATTTACATCAGCGGCACGGTCGCTCATGTAAGCGTCATTCATGTTTTTGAATACCTGAATGAATTTATTGATTACTTCGATGACGGCATCGACAGCTGTTTTCTTTTCGTCTCTGATCTTCTCCAATACATCGTCATGAAGCTGTGAATCGGCGAGGAGCTCAATGTGTGCTTCGAGTACGTCAGCTTCATCTTCATTTAGGTTCAGGGATAAATTGTTTTTTACTGCTTCTATATCATTGACCGATGCCTGAACCGCTTTTGTAAATTTTTCAATTTCATTGGCAACATCACTTTCACTTTTTAGTATAGCGCCTGTGGCAATAATTTCGTCTTTCGTCAGCACGAAAGCACTGCCAATGGCAATGCCGGGTGAAGCAGCCACACCGTTGATCTCAAAACCTGTTTTATCTTTTGCTTCCTTCACACTCATTTTCATTATCACGCAAACACATGCAAGACACTTCCAATAAATCCCAACAGCAACAAACCAACTAACAACCAGGTTGTTTTAATATTTTTCTTCAGGAAGAAGTAGACGAGAAAAGTAAGCGCCAGTGGAATGATACCCGGAACGATCTGATCCAGAATTCCCTGCAGTGAAATTTCCGAACCTGAAGAACCAATTTGCATAGGTGTTTTGATGTTCATCAGCAATGCCGGCATGGCGCCCACAACCATCAAGCCTACAATAGCAGCGCCCGATGTCAACTTATCCATTACATGACTGCTCGCGATCTTCTGAAGAAATTTATTTCCCTGGTTGTAGCCGATAAATGTTAGCTGGTATCGGAGCAACAGATGCGGAATGTTAAAGATCAAAACAAAGAGGAGTGGGCCCGCGATGTTTCCTTTCAATGCGAGTGAGGTACCAATACCTGCGGCAATAACTTTTAGTGTTCCCCAAAATAAAGAATCGAAGATGCCAGCGAGCGGTCCCATGAGTCCCAGTTTGACACCATTGATCGATTCAGCATTAAAATCTTTCGCGCGACTGTTTTGTTCTTCCATGGCTGCGGAGATGCCGAGGATCAGCGTAGAGCCATAAGGACTTGTGTTGAAGAACTGCAAATGTCTTTTTAACGCGAGCGCGATGGCTTCTTTTGTTTTGTATATTTTTCTGATGACAGGAATCATCGAGAAAGCAAAGCCTGTATTCTGGCAGGTTTCAAAATTGAAGTTCGCTTCGAGTGTGAGTGAGCGAAAAAATATACTTCTTATCTCTGACTTTGTAAATGACGGTGATTGTGAAGCACTCTCATCGTTGCCGGGTTCATCTTCACTTTCTGTTTCTTTATGACTCATGCTTGTTACGATCAACGCGATGATCACACCCAATGCACCAATGGCGATCATTGGGAGCTTTAAATAACTTGACAGTATAAAACCAAGAAAGAAATAAGGCGCTACTTTTTTGTTGAACATTACATTCATGAGCAGTGCGAAGCCCAGTGCAGGCAAAATATTTCCGGCTACCTGTAAGCCTGTGTTAACCCATTCGGGAATTTGATCAAGAAAAGATTTCATCACATCAGCACCCAACAGCAATGCAAGGAAAGTGATGAGACCCATTAACAACGGTTTCAGCAGGCCTGATAGAATATGAAGCCATTGCAATTTGTTCCAGTCGCCTTGCTCAGCATATTCGGTAAATTTCTTGTTGAAGCCTGAACGGAAAATAAACAGTCCGCTTACAACCATCTCAGCGAGAATGGAAATAGGAACTGCAAGCGCCAGCGCAACGGCAGGACCTTTACCAGAGATGATCGCGAACGCTGTTCCCAACACACCTCCAGTGATTACATCAGGAGGAATGGCAGCACCTACTTTAATGTTGCCCATGAAGATCAACTCGAGTGTTGCACCGATGATGAGGCCTTGTGTAAAATCTCCAAGCACCAGACCGACAAGTGGTCCAAGCACTAATGGTCTGTTCAGTAAGGTGGTGCCCAGAAAATCTTCTGAGTGCCCGAACATGGCGATGAGGGTGATGAGGATGAAAGTCATTGGCCGTTATCAGTTAATAGTTAATCGTGGGTGTGGGTATGTGGTCCACAGTTCATAATTTGTAATTCGTCATTAGCCAATCCTCGTATCTCATCTAAATCAGCGATGCGACCTTTTGTTTTTCATCGGTCGGTACTTGACGAATTTCTAGTTCGATGTTTTTTTGTAGCAACCCTTTTATCAGCACAACGTCTTCATCTGTTACTGCAACGGCCTTCGAAATCAACTTTGCATTTTCTTTTGCGCGGATGCCACCGAAGTTAATCGAAGTGATCTCTGAAACAGCATTGGTCAATGCAGCAGCATCTTTTACTGAATTGATCAGCACCAGAACTTTAGCTGATTTATTTTTTTCATCGTTCAGAAATGAAATTGCATCCGCTACTGATTTGATCAGCAGTTTTACATTGGCAGGTTTTGCCAGACCCAACGTCATTTTTTGAAAATCATCTTTAGCAATTACATCGTTGGCGACAATAAGACAGTCGATTCCGAGTGAAGGAACCCACGTAAAGGCCACCTGTCCGTGTACGAGCCTGTCATCAATCCTGATAAGTTTAATCATGAGCGTTTGATTGCTTAATTAATTTGTTTACATAAACGACTTGTTCCCGCGCAGCCTTCAGTGAATTTTCAATTGCATCTGCTACAGGCAGATCGGTATCAGCCATGATGAGATCGATGAGCAGCGGAAGATTCATGCCTGAGACGACATGCACATTCTCCTTGAAAGCAAACCGAAGCACTTGGTTGGTGATGCTGCCACCCATTAGATCGGAGAATACAATGAGTTCGTCTTCGTGTGTGATGTTTTCCAGAACCTTTCTGAGTTCATCTTCAATGGATTTGTTGCCATCCACATAAGCATCGATAACAAAAATATTTTCTGTTTCACCGATGATGATGTCAAGCGATGACTTTATTCCCGAGGCAAAACTGCCATGTGCTGTAATTAAAAATTTTCTCATTTCTTATCCTTCTTCACTGCCCATTTCATGGTGTTGGTAAGCAGCTGTCTGAATTCTTTTACATCGAATAATCCACCGTGATGCCCAAAGAGGAAATAAATATTCCTTGCTTTCTTCTTTGGATTACACCAGATCACAGGATGATCGCCCATCTTGATATCGGTTTGCGGCTTGTAACTGTTCTCATCAACAGTGGCCAATACTTCTACATTATCTCTCGGATCTTTATCGAACGTGTACCACTCTTCACCCGGCAGATTGAAGTGTGAAGGTAGCCCTGCAAAGACAGGATGATTTTTTTTCTCGATGTAAACTTCTCCATCTGCGCGCGCTGCAACATAATTTTTAAAACGGATGCCGCCAAGAAAATTAGAGAACCATGGCCAGATCTGATAACCATCAAACTCACCGAGCAGTGAAGCATGATGAAAACCAATCCACGCACCTTTGCCATTGTCGATGTAATCTTCGAAAGCTGCTTTCGACTCGTCAGACCACATGTAAGGAGGGAAGTTGAGTTGAATGAACAGTTTATAATCTTTCAGAAATTCTTTGGTGATCGTGTCAGGTTTATTCAGCACGATGTATTCGAAGTTTTCCTGTTTAGCATATTTGCTAAGCCAGTCAAGTCCGGCGACTACGAAGGTCTCGTGGTGCCCACCGCGTTCCGTCAAAACAATCGCCTTGAATTTTGGTTGTGCAAGAAGAGCCGTGCCTAAGCAAAGCATCATCAAGAAAATGAAATATCTCTTCATAAAAATTATTTTGATTCGAGTGCTGTAAGTGCTTGTAAAAACCATGCGGTGTGCGGAATCCATTGTTCACTCCACCGCCACTCATTGCCGTTGTCCTCGTATTTAAATTCTATCCCCGTACCATCAGGATTATTTTTTCCTCCAGTGATTCCATTGGAGATGCCACCGATGCCTGAACCGTGACCATACATTGAAGCCATGTATGGAACATTTATTTGGCCGAAGCCATACATCATGCAGATCTGATAAGGATTGTTGCCGAGTTCCCAATTGATGATACTGCATGCATAGTCGGCGATGTCAGCTCTCACACCGAGTGCATTTTTTTCTGGATAAACAAGTCTGCCGCCTTTGAGCATTATTGTGGCGATCGAACCCATCCTTGCATTTTCTCCTTGCCACCACCAGCCGCTTTCATTTTCATGTGGAATAAAAAATCCGTTCTGAATTTTGTTGTTGACCTTGAAAGTTTGTCTCGGGTATTGGAATGGATTAGAAACTTCTTTTGATACCTTCAACTGATAGTCGATATACTTTTTTATCACCGCTAGTGCTTTTTCTCTTTGAGCTATGTCAGTTTCAATGTCGAGGTATCTGATGAGTGAGAGCAAAGGCAAGCCTGCGTCAGACGCATGCCAGAAAGGTCTGGTCTTTTCATCATTGCTCCAGAAGAACCCTTCATCTGACATTCTGCCTTCTAGTTTCTGTGCGCGTGCTCTCGATTCATCTTGATAGATACTTTTCTTAGTAGCGATCCACAATTCTGTGCTCGCCATCAGCGCTGTGTAATCATCAAGAATATTTTCTTTGTGATCATCAATGTACTTCACACTGTTTTTTTGAAGATGATCGAATGCTCTTTCTGCAGCCTGTAAATATTGTTCCGGTGTGTATTTACTTTTTTGTTTCCATTGTGAGATACGCGCGAGTGCGGCAACACCCATGCCTCCACCTTCGCGGTAGCCACATTGATAGTCAGCAGTAGTTTTACTGTCAGCGAGCAAACCAACTACACGTCTTTCCTTCGGATCTTTTTTAAAGTAGGAAAAGAGTGTCATATAAAAATATCCTTCCGGAGATAATGACTTCATAATGTAGTCTGCTCCGTAAAATGCTTTCGATGTCAGCGAATCTTTGATTTTTGTATCATCGAGAATTGCAGGAATGGATTCAACAGTTTGAATCATTGACCAATCTACCAAAGGTGTCTGCTGCGGATTCATGAAGTTAGTGTAAGCGAGGTGTGAGAAATATTTACTCACATCACCTGAGGCATCACACCAGCCACCGCGCAGGTCAACCGTTTTTTCGCTGCCGAAGAGTTTTACATGTGCGTCACCCGAAAGCTCTTCCTTTGAATTTGCTTTTTGTCCTTCGAAGAAATTGGTTATGGCAGGAACAAGTCTTTTCGTTAAGAGTTGATTGCCGATCTCGAAATCAAACGATTCATAGATTTTATTATTCGTCAACACCTGGATTCTGTAATGACCCGGTTTGGTAAGAAAAGAGAAATCAATACGAGAATACCAGTAATCATTCCAATCGTTTACTTGCGTTGAACTTTGGAGTTTGCCGACAGTGACGGAGTCGAGTGTCATAGCATCGATGATTTTAAAATTGGCCCTATGTCCGAGAGGAAATTTGCTTTTGAAAATGGCTGTCTTTGGAAGATCAGTGTTGTATCCAATTTGATTCACAAGAACAGAAGCTTCGCTCTGCAGGAAAGCATCCTTTTGTTTTTCTTCTCTGACTTCATCGCCAGCGGCCCACTTTATAGCATCTCTTAAGAGTGTTTTGTAAGATTCATTTACACATGAAGTTGAGTCGTGTCCGACACTGATATACAACACACGATTATAAGCAGGATTAGTCCATATTACTGGATGATAGCCCATGGGCTTCTTCGGTTTATATGTGCTCTCATCGGCTACGGCCAGAACATTTACCTTAGAAGGAGCATTTTCAAATTCATACCACTCATCACGAAGCGAAAAATTCGCTGGAAGATTTTTGGTAACAGGATGTTCGCGGTTCTCAACTTTCACAACTCCATCTTGCAAGGGAGGGTGAGGAGTATAGTATGCATCGCCAAGCAAATGCCAGTACCATTTCCAGTCGCGACCATCTTTGGCAGCAAATTGTTTCCCTGTAAGTCCCGCACCATGAATGCCGATCCAACCCCTGCCACTGTTGATGAATTGCTGAATGGCGAATTGCTGAGAACGCGAGAAATCAAAGTAAGCGATACTCAGCTGAACGAACACCTGATACTTTGACAATATCAGTGGAGTAAGTTCAGATGTATCTCTCGTGAAATGAATTTCGAAGTTGTTGTCCGAAGCCATTTTCTCGAACATGGGTATCGACTTCTTTACCATGGGTGTATGGTACTTGTCCATCGAGCCGATCACAAAGACCTTAATTTTTTTCGCGGGATTTTTGGCATTTTGTGCAAGCGATCCGGTAAAAAAGAACAGTGACGCGATACAGAGCAAGTGAGATAATTTCAAGTTTATATTTTTCATAGGCATGAGTGTTTGGTCAATACGAAATACCATCCTGCAAAGCTGTCTCATATTTCTCGAGATCGATCTGATAGAGATGGGGTGATTTATTAGCGGTACCAATTTTTTTCTCCGGAAGTTTGACGAGGAAATCATAACTCATCAGCAGCTTATGAAAATTTCTTCTATCGAATGTTCTGTTAAGAATGGTTTCATATAGTTTTTGCATTTCACGCAGCGTGAACTTCTGTGGCAGCAGCTTGGCGATAGGGAGGTAGCGCAGATCTTTTCGTAGCGCTACGAGTGCGAGTTCGATCATGTCGTTGTGATCAAACAACAGGTCGGGGATCTCTGAAATTTTACACCACTGATATGCGCCTGTTAAATTTGGTGTAACCTTCTCAAAATCTACGAGTGCGTAGAAGCCGATGGAGATGATGCTCTCTGGTTCCGTATTGTCTTTTGATTTATTATTCGGGTATCGATTAGTGGCACCGAAAGCATGAAACTGCTGGAGATACACGTCGTGAATTCCGGTTGTCTCTTTTAACACGCGAGAAGCTGCGTCTGAAATCTTTTCTGATCTGAAAATTTGTCCTTTTGGGAGGCTCCAGTTATCATTCCACTTTAAGATTAAAACCTTGAGCTCATCGGCATGAAAACCGATCATGACACAGTCGACCGACACTTCTCTAAGAGCGCTGTCTGAAGGTTGAGTCGATTTGGTTTTCATTTAAAAAGTGCGTTTTTGTAGCTATTAGAGCCTTAGCGTAAAAATTACGCACTAATATAGAAAAGTCTACCTTTTCCCTGAAAATTCTTTCGTGTCGTGCGATCGCCAAAGTCAGCTCCTTGGATTCTTTTCATATTCAGCCAATGAGGCTTTACATATTCCGACAAGGAAAACAAAAGGTAATTTCAGTAATCGAAAATATTGAGCAGGAATTAACTTCATCCATTGATGAGATCAGTCAAGATTTAATTATCTCTTACATTGAGGTTTTACTTAATTACAGTAATCGTTTTACAAACGTCAATTCATAACACGAAAGGCGGTGAGTAATAATTTATTAGAAAAAACTGTCAGCAAATTGTTTAAGAAAAACCAATTTGTCACCAATGGAGTTAAGGCAATCGTTTAACTGACAGATATAAAACCGAATCCTTGGTGTAAATTCAGTTCATCTACAAATCAATTGGACATTAATTGTTGCAGTTTGTGTAGCACAGCAAACCTCATCCCCTTGAAATCAAGAGATGAGGTCTGTTGCATTTTTATAACAATCATTTGCTCGCTGACATGCTTTTAACAGCTTCGATAATCACCGCTGCTACTTTTACTGGCTGTGAAACATATACCGCATGACTGCCTTTAATTTCAGTTACCTTGGTATTCGAGCGCTTATACATATTACGCTGAATGCTGGGCTCAATACTCTTATCGTCTGTGGCAACGATACCAAATGCGGGCTTGTTCCTCCAGGCAGCATTGGTGATGGGCGTTACAAGTCCTTTCGCATAAAATGCGCCCTGTGATGCATACATGAAATCTGATTCTTCTTTAGTTACATCGGCACAAAAGCCAGCGTGAAATTTGTCTTTGTCGTAATAGACAATTCCTTTTTCATCGGGAGGAAGTACTCCATTTTCCGCTGCTGGAGGTGCGGTCTGTAACCATTGCAAGGCCGATTCACCATTGTCTGGCTGGAAAGCTGCGATGTACACAAGGGCAGCGACTTTTGTGTGATTACCAGCCTGGGTGATAACAGCACCACCCCATGAGTGACCTGCAAGAATAGTTGGTCCATCTTGCTTGTCTAGGGCAAGGTTAACGGCAGCTACATCGTCTTCAAGTGAAGTGAGCGGATTTTGAACTACTGTTACATGATACCCTTTTTTAGTAAGCTCCTGATACAGGCCTTTGTAACCTGAGCCATCGGCAAAGGCTCCGTGTACTAATACTACGTTTTTAATAGCTTGTGCATTTGCTGTTATTGCGCCAGTTGCAGCAGCTAAAGCGATGGTTACAGCTACTACGCCACTCTTTAGTGTGTTTTTTAAATTTAACTTTTCCATTTTGTTTGGTGTTGAAGTTTATGTTTAAATCAACGATACAAAGGTGCCATGGAAAAGTAGGCTGGCTTATGAACTGATTTCCCGTTTAGTTGTAACTATTTCCCTTTCCTTGATTTCCCTTTATTGTTTCTGAAATCGACGGGGGATGAATGAGTATGCTTTTTGAAAAAGTTGGAAAAATAAGACACATCTTCGAAGCCAAGTTCAAACGTGATTTGTTTTACAGGCCAGTCGGTATAAGAGAGCAACCGTTTTGCCTCCATTAGTATTCTTTCTTGTATCACCTGCGAAGGGCTTTTATGATTATAAACGGCAAAAAAATTTGAAAGCGTTTTTGGAGCTTTACAAAGTCGCTCTGCGTAAAAGCTTACGGAATGCTCTGATTTAAAATTTGCTTCTACCAGTAAATTGAATTTCCTTATTGTATGAAATTTTTCCTCTTGCATTTTTTTCGTAGGTGCATATCCGGTCTTTGCCAGTTTAGTAACGTAGATAATAAGCCGTTTTAGTAAGACAAGCAATACTTCGTTTTGGATATTATCTGATGTTTTAAACTCTTCTACGAATACATCGAGCAACAATTGCATTTTTTGCTGAGACTGCGCATTGAGCGATATAAATAAATGGTCGGTACCGCCGAATAAAAAACCAACACAACTTACTTCGTTGTCATGATCAATGATGCAGTAAAATTCCCGGTTAAATTGCCACGCTACTATATCTCCTGGGCTTTCAAAGCTGAAAGTTTGATTGTAAAGCAGTGGGAGAAGGCTTTGTGACGGAAAGTCATATTCATCACCATCAATAATTACTGTTTGGGTCTGCCCTGTATTCCAGGCAATGGTGAAATATTTATTGAAACGGTCTTGACCGAAGTAAGCTCTGTCAAAGGCTTTTTCGGATTTATAAAGTAGCAGTTCACCACCTGCTTTGTCGTCCTTAAATTTTAGTTTCATGTGTTGATCACCTTAAACGTTACGAGTTCCCTTGAATTAATAGGAATCAAAACGGGATTTATGGACTAAACTAAATGAAAAAGAGACCGTTAGTTTACGGTCTCTTTAGGTTCTGTAGCGGGGACAAGACTCGAACTTGTGACCTTTGGGTTATGAGCCCAACGAGCTACCAACTGCTCCACCCCGCGATTTGGAGGCACAAAAGTAGAACCACAAACACTAAAAACCAAATCCCATCAAATAATCTGTCTCCATTCCCGTCCCTTTTGTAATTTGAGCGTTAAATAATTTTAATGATGATCATTGATTTGCGCAGTGATACCGTGACGAAGCCCACACCTGAAATGCTGGATGCCATGATGAAGGCGGAAGTGGGCGATGATGTATTTGGTGAAGATCCAACTGTAAAAAGACTGGAAGAAAAATGCGCTTCGATGTTAGGCATGGATGGAGGTGTATTTTGCCCTTCAGGCACAATGACCAACCAAATAGGGATCAAAGTATTAACGCAACCCTACGATGAAGTAATTTGTTACAAGGGTTCTCACATATACAAATATGAAGGCGGTGGTCTTGCAGGAAACAGCAATGTAAGTGTGCGATTACTCAATGGTGATCGTGGAAGAATTTCAGTGGAAGAAATTTCTGCCAACATTAACAATATTCGAGATGCACATCAGCCATTGACTTCAGTTGTGGCCTTAGAAAATACAATCGTACGCGAGGCAGGGAGTTATTATAAGTTGGATCAGATTTCTGCTATCAGCGAGTTTGCGCGATCTAAAAATTTAAAAATGCATTTGGATGGTGCACGGTTTTTCAATGCATTGGCGGAGACCGAAGAAAAGGCAATTGACTTTGGAAAATATTTTGATACGATTTCGATTTGTTTGTCGAAAGGATTGGGCGCACCCATTGGCTCTATA
>Ga0207086_1148_pt1 | contig 14827 bp, 12 predicted proteins | sample Alteio_BWMinHeat_54_FD_153540 | JGI IMG/M metagenome (GOLD analysis project Ga0207086, IMG submission 153540) | Enriched cells from forest soil in Barre Woods Harvard Forest LTER site, Petersham, Massachusetts, United States -... | ecosystem: Environmental > Terrestrial > Soil > Temperate forest >... | reverse complement strand
TCATGGAACCTAAAATTTTGCGAATTCCGATTTCTTTAATACGCGTAAGTGATTGCGCAGTGCTCAAGTTGATGTAGTTGATACAAGCGATAAGCAATGTCAATACTCCGGCTAAAACAAACACATAGATGTTGGTCATCGAATTCGTAGCAGATGGTTCGGCTTGCAAGTCGCTCTTTAAATGAATATCTGTAATTGGCATGAGTTGAAATACCTGACCCATAAGGAGGCGTGGGTTGGCATACTTCTTAAGAAAGTCGTCCATTTTTTTATTGATATTCTCCGGTGAGGCCCGTTCTTTCAGCAGTACGTACGTGTAAGAATGACTTATAACAAAATTCTGAGCAAGGTTGGCGCGAAGCACAGTCTCCGTTTTCTCATCTTCTAATTCGAACATATCGTCATAGGGAACTAACATGTTGAATCGCAAGTGCGAGTTCTCTGGAAAATTTTTAACAACACCAACTACTTTAAATAGATGCCTGCCTGAAAAAAGTAACGATTCACCAATTGGGTTTTTGGTGCCAAAATATTTTGTTGCCATTTCTTCATTGATCAGCACGGTGTACTTATCATACAAAGCCCGCTTAGGATCACCAGAAACAAACTCTAACGTGAACATCTTGGTGAACGAGGAGTCCGCGAAGTAGACATTTGTCTCTTCGAACGATTGATTTCCCTCCGGCAAACGGATACTCACATTTCTTCCGTACAACCGAACTGTTTCTTCTACTTCTGGAAAATATTCTTTCAGCACAGGGGCGATGGGTGGTGGCACGCTGGCAAGCTTAAGTCCATTGGACACCAAATATTTAAAGCGGTAAAGCCGCGATGCCTTGTCATGAAACTGATCGTAGCTCAGCTCACTCCTGGTGTAGGCGAAAATCAAAAGAGCGAGTGAGAGCCCGCAAGTGAGGCCAACAAAATTGATTACCGAATAAACTTTGTAGCGAAGGATATTTCGCCAAGCCGTTTTAAAGAAATTTTTCAGCATAAATTTTTGACTGTTGATTTCATTTTTTACTCGCTCCTCAAACTATCTACTGGATTACCCATTGCAGATTTGATCGATTCAAAACTCACGGTAACCAACGCAATCACTAGCGCCACAAGGCCTGCAAGAGCGAATACAATCCAGTGAATTGAAATTCGATAGACAAAACTCTCTAGCCATTTACTCATTCCGTACCAAGCGATGGGAACAGCAATGACAAAAGCAATTAACACGAGCTTCACAAACTCTGTCGACATCATCGCCACAATTTGTGCAACGCTTGCGCCCATCACTTTGCGAATGCCAATCTCTTTGAATCTACGTTCTGCCATGTAAGATGACAGTCCGTACAGCCCGAGGCCACAAATAGCCATGGCAATCATTCCAAAGCTGGCAATGATTTTTGCAACTCTCATATCTTCCTCATATTGCTTTTGGATATTTTGATCGAGGAATGAATACTCAAATGGTGTATCATGAATCACTGATTTCCAAGTTTGCTCGATAGATTGAATGGTCTTATCAAAATTGGTAGATGCCACCGAGGCAATGACATAAGTGAAGCGCTTGGTACTGTCCGCCATTTCAAAAAGTGATGGCTTGATTTCATCGTGAAGGGAATTTTGATGGAAGTCTTCCATCACACCGATTACTTGGAAGTCATACTTCTTCTCTTTCCAATCGAAGTGCAAATTTTGACCAACAATTTTTTCTGGAGTAAAACCAAGCTTGGAAGCCGCGGTTCTATTCACAATTAATTTTGATTGAGCTTCCATGGCACGGTTATCCGTGAATGTTCTTCCGGCAAGCAGTTTTATATTTAACAACTCCATGTAACCGACATCTACAGGGTTGCGCCTGATGTCAACCGCTTTCTCCATATTTCCACCATCGGGATAGAAAAGCATGTCGTTCCAAACTATAGTTCCTGGAATGTATGATGATCCGGAGACCGCTTTCACATTGGGGTTATTTTCAATTTCTTTTTTTAGTGCATCGTATAAATTATGAGCTTCTTCCGTACGGAGTGGCAAAACAATTTTTGCATGCGCATCAAAGCCAAGATCCTTTTCGGTAATGAAGTTGAGTTGATCCGTGATAACAAAAATTCCGCAGATCAATGCTATAGCGATCATAAATTGAAACACCACCAAAGCTTGACGCAACCTACCAGATGAATTTCCAAGATTCAATTTTCCTTTTAATACTTGAGCCGGCTGAAACGATGACAGGTAAAAGGCAGGGTAGCTTCCCGCCACCAATCCGGTAACAATCGTTAAAATAACAGAGGCTGCAATGAAGTAAGAAATGTTTTCTGAGTTGAAGGAAATGTTCTTGTCGGTTAGTTGATTGAAGAAAGGAAGTGCTAATTGTACAAGCACGAGACTGATAATAATGGCGATCACTACAATCACCATGGCCTCACCTAAAATCTGGCGAACCAGCGATGATCGGAAAGCGCCCATGGTTTTTCGTATCCCAATTTCAGCTGCACGTTTGGTTGCTTTTGCAGTTGATAAATTCATGAAGTTGATGCAAGCGATCAACAGCACAAAGAGTGCGATGGAAACTACCACATATAAATATTTTATGCGGGAGCTCTGACCCACATCAGACTTGAGATAAATATCTTTCACTGGTTCGAGTGAAAGAGTCTTATAAATACCCAACGCCTTCATCGCTTCTGCTCCGTGCTTCTGTAACACCTCGTTCATTTTTTTCTCGACATCTTCCTTCTTATGACCTGTAACCAGCTTGAGATAAGAGGGAACAAAATTTTGTCCGGCCCATTCCTTTTCATTGGAAACGTATTGGCCCCAACCCGCACTCGTCATCGAAATAAAAAAGTTGGCATTGATTACACTGTTGTAATTCTGCACAAACACTCCAGTAACTTTGTAATCGCGTAGCTTTCCCCCCTGACTGATGGAAATGATTTTATCTTGAGCAGGATTATTTCCAAAAAGTTTTTTCGCAAGTTTTTCAGAAAGCACAACAGAGTTGGCTTCCGTCAATGCCTTTTTGGGATTACCTTCTTTCAATTCATAAGTGAGGACATCAAACAGCGTTGAATCAGCAAGAAGACCATCGGTTTCATAAAAAAGATCTTCCTTATAGCGAATCAAATTATGCGAGACCGCTAAAGGGTTGAGCACCCTCACAGCAGCTTCAACTTCGGGGATCTCCGCCTTTAGTGTCATGGCGATCGGAGGCGAGGCCGAACCTAATTTGTCGAAACCAAGATCCGACTTGAATGTAGTTACTACACGATAAAGATCATCCACGCGCTGATGATGCTTGTCATAATTTATTTCATCTTGAATGTAAAGAGCAAGCAACAAGCAGCAAGCAACACCAAGCGCAAGACCAAAAATATTAATGGCAGAATAAACACGGTTGCGCATCAGGTTTCGCAGTGCAATTTTTAAGTAGTTACTAAGCATATTTCCTTTATTAGTAGTCCAATTAAGATCGAAAACAGAGATGCCCATTATATCCTAATATAATGCCATCAAAAAAATGGCCTATTCTTTCTAAAAACGTAATCTTTTGTAATTATCACGGACGATTTTGGACGTAACCGTCCGATTTCGGTCGCGATAACGATGTACTAATTCCTGCATTTTGAATACGCCAGTGTCATGGTCATTTAATGTTTTTGGTTAGTTTTGCAGCCACTTTTTACTAACCTGAACTTCGTATTGAATTTTGAATCTTTTAAATCTATAAACCTGTGAACATAGTACTCTTCCTCATCCCTACTATCGGCCTGATTGGCCTCATCGTAACTGCCTTTAAATCTTCGTGGGTAACTCGCCAAGATGCTGGCGAAGCCAAAATGCAGGAGCTTGCCGGATATATTGCCAAAGGAGCAATGGCATTCTTAAAAGCTGAATGGCGGATCCTTGGCGTTTTTGCCTTGATCGCTGCTATTTTATTAGGATGGTCAGGTACTTTAATCGAAGAATCCAGTCCCATTATTGCACTCTCATTTTTACTTGGCGCTTTGCTTTCCGGGTTGGCAGGATACATCGGCATGAAGATCGCCACAAAAGCAAACGTGCGCACAACGCAAGCTGCTCGCACTTCACTAGCAAAAGCATTAAATGTTTCTTTCACGGGCGGATCGGTGATGGGTATTGGCGTTGCAGGACTTGCTGTGCTAGGCTTGGGTGGATTGTTTATTATCTTCTTTAAATATTTTGTTCCAGAAGGAGCAGACATCACAGGACCTGAAATGCGTAAAGCAATTGAAGTGTTGGCAGGATTTTCTTTAGGTGCAGAATCAATTGCATTGTTTGCTCGCGTGGGCGGTGGTATTTATACTAAGGCTGCCGATGTCGGTGCTGACCTAGTTGGAAAAGTAGAGGCAGGAATTCCTGAAGACGATGTTCGGAATCCTGCTACCATTGCAGATAACGTAGGTGACAACGTTGGTGATGTTGCCGGCATGGGTGCCGATTTGTTCGGATCTTATGTTGCCACAATTTTAGCAACCATGGTGTTAGGGCAGGAGATTGCTTCGAATGATAATTTCGGTGGGCTCGCTCCTATTTTATTGCCGATGGTAACAGCCGGTCTAGGGCTTATCTTCTCCATTGTAGCAACTTGGTTCGTTAGAATTAAAAATGAAACCGATAGCGTGCAGAATGCACTGAACATTGGCAACTGGTCATCCATCATCATGACCGCCATCGCCTCTTACTTTGCTGTAAATTATTTACTTCCAGAAAAATTAGTTCATAGAGGTGTTGAGTTCACTTCGTTGGATGTTTTTATTGCCATCATTATTGGTTTAGTTGTAGGAACATTGATGAGTATGATCACTGAATATTATACTTCAATGGGTAAGCGCCCAGTGAAGTCTATTATCAAACAATCAGGTACAGGCCATGCCACTAATATCATCGGTGGTTTATCTATTGGCATGGAATCTACTGCACTTCCTATCCTGGTGTTGGCAGGAGGAATTTTAGCTTCTTATTCCTTTGCTGGATTATATGGAGTATCTATTGCTGCTGCTGGTATGATGGCAACCACTGCAATGCAATTAGCGATCGATGCCTTTGGTCCGATTGCAGATAACGCCGGTGGAATTGCGGAGATGAGCCACTTGCCTGAAGAAGTTCGTCATCGCACAGATAATCTAGATGCTGTTGGAAATACCACCGCAGCTACCGGAAAAGGTTTTGCCATTGCCTCCGCTGCGCTTACTTCACTCGCCTTGTTTGCTGCGTTTGTTGGCGTATCAGGAATTACTGCAATTGACATTTATAAAGCACCCGTTCTCGCCGGCCTTTTTGTTGGCGGAATGATTCCATTTATATTTTCTTCATTAGCAATTGCTGCTGTGGGTCGTGCAGCTATGGACATGGTAAACGAAGTTCGCAGACAGTTCCGCGAAATTCCGGGTATCATGGAATACAAGGCTCAGCCTGAGTATGAAAAATGTGTTGCTATATCCACCAAAGCATCCCTTCGTGAAATGATTGCGCCTGGCGCTATTGCACTGTTGATGCCTGTAATTGTTGGCTTTACTTTCGGCCCTGAGGTATTAGGTGGAATGTTGGCAGGTGTTACAGTAAGTGGTGTGTTGATGGGAATTTTCCAATCCAATGCAGGTGGTGCGTGGGACAATGCAAAAAAATCTTTTGAGAAAGGTGTAGAGATCAACGGTCAGATGTATTACAAAAAATCAGAACCACATAAAGCTTCTGTTACTGGTGATACCGTTGGTGATCCTTTTAAAGACACATCTGGTCCATCAATGAATATCCTCATTAAGTTGTCATCTATCGTTGCGTTAATTATTGCTCCGCATATCTCTACAGTAAAACACACGGCAGAGGTAAAACAACCTAAAATGGAAATTCAAAAAACCACTCCAATCGCAGAGGAAAGTAAAAAATAGACAGAATTTTTGGAGGAAATTTAAATCCCCAAAACACCTTGCAGAGTTGACCTAAAAAAGTTAATTTCATGTACTAATAAAATTTTTATTGGTACATGAAAATGCCCAGTTTCAAAATCGGATTCTAAGTTGATTTTGTCGCTGGGCATTTTTATTTTATAATTTCTCAACGCAGGCAATACTTTTTCAATCATGATAAAAATAACTGCAAAACCGATCGATGTTCAGAAAGTCATCGAGACGGCCTCCAGCCTAGGTGCGGGGGCCGTTAATGTTTTTATAGGTACCGTGCGCGACAATGCGCATAACAAAAATGTACGCTGGCTGGAATATGAAGCTTATGAGGCTATGGCCGTAGCTGAAATTCGTGTGATCATTGAGGAGGCCGCTCATCGATGGCGTTTGTTGGGTTGGGCTGTAAGTCATCGAATCGGCACACTTAAGCCTGGCGAGGTTGCAGTTGTGGTTGCAGTATCAACAGGTCACCGCAAAGAATCCTTCGAGGCTTGCGAATTTATTATTGATGCCATAAAAGCAAAAGTGCCAATCTGGAAAAAAGAAGTGTTTGAAGGTGGTGAAGAATGGGTATCTGCCAACCCAAGCATGGCCATCCATTCGAATTAATATATTCAAATGGGTAAATAAAGCCTGCTTCAGAAATGTGGCAGGCTTTTTTATTTAGATTCTACTCACCACAATCACCAGCATTGTAAGTACGGCCATTGCAACACTTAAACCAAAAATCGCAACAATTAAAAGATCACGATTAAGTGGACTAATGTGCAAGTGAATCTCTGGAATCAGGTGTTTTGCAAAAGTTTTCATAGCTCCAACCATCTGGTAATAAAGTTAACTTGAAATGGAATCGAAAAGTTGCCGGATTACGAATTAAAATGAAAGCGTAAGTTTCAAATGAAAATTTCTATCCAGTAACTTAACTCTAATTCAGATTCAAGCGAATCAAGATAGTTGAAATGAGGCAACGAGCTTTGGAGTATTTTCTCCATTCATTTCTGATTTATAGCTACTTGGCCCTGATGATGGAAAGTAATTTAGGAGACCAATTCTACTGATCGGATTCACAATCATTTAAAATGAAGCAAAATCTACATTTCATAAATTTAGAATCGGACGAGGTATGTTTTAAGGAAGAATGGTTTTAAAAGCTGATTGAATGAAAGGTTAGTAATTTAATCATGCAACATAACCACCTTTCCAGCGAATGACTCTGGCCTCATTTCATTTGAATTGCTTGGTGATTCTCATAGGAACTTTACAACCTTCTTTTTGTCTTGTGTCAGCCAAGTGAAAAATCTTCCAGTCTCCTGTGGCACCTTTTACCAAATGAAATGCATCTACGCCGCAATGATTGAATTTCTTCCCTAAATAAAAAGCATAGCTCGTCCAAACTTGAGCGAAGTTGCCGTCAATCAAAATTTTTTCACCCCAAATCATTTCATTGTAAATTTCTGTATGTGGTGTGCCGATGGCATTAAGAAAATCGTTGATAGACGACTCGTGTTTAATGAACGGGCTTCCATTTTTGTCGATGCCAATAGTTGCCATGGTAACTGTCTTTGAAAATGCTTTTCGCACCAAAGCGCTATCTCCTTTTTGCATTCCTTCAAACAACATCTTCACGGGCTCCATCACTGCATCCAGTTCTGCCGCTGATTGTGCATGAATTGTTGCAAAAGTTAAGATTAGAAAAAAAGAAGCCGTCGTTTTTTTCATTGACTGAATTTGTAAACAAGGTAAAATATTATTCGACTTGGTGCTAAATCAAATACATCGAACAGTTATCTTAATACCCATCCCTAAAAACCACAAGTTCCTATTTCGTCGGAAAACCTTATTTTTGGTTCTTGATCTGGAACCAGCCTATGATAAAACCAATCCTTTTTACCGTCTTGGCACTCTTTACGATTCAGGCGTTTTCCAATAGCAACATCGATAGTTTGGAAAAGGTCTTAAAAACGGCTACTGGAGACCAGAAGGTAAAGACTCTCAACGAACTTTTTCGGGCCTATATTAACTCTGACCCCATTAAAGCCATTGGGTTTGCCCGTGAAGCACTAACGATGGCTTCTGAGATTGGTGATTTGAAGGGAATGGCCGCCTCTTACAACAATCTTGGCGTATCATATCGTAATCAGGGTGCACTTGATAAAGCCCTTGAATATTATTTGATTTCGATAAGGCTTTATGATAGCCTCAAAAATGTTGATGGCGTGGCCACTACCAAAAATAATATTGGCACTATCTATTCCTTAAAAAAAGACTACGGCCAGGCAATGAAGTATTTTGAGGAATCGTATGAGCAGTTCACCAAAATGAACGACAAGCAGAAGATCATTGGCTCATTGAATAATCTTGGTAACCTTCATAGTGACTTGCAACTTTATGAACAAGCATTGAAGTATTACTCACAAGCATGGCAGATGAGTGAGCAGATCTCAAAAATAAACTCTGATCCGCTAAACAATTTAGGTAACCTTTATTTTCGGCAAGGAAATTATCAACGCGCCATTGAATTTTATAATCGCGCGATGAGCCTGGCACGAAAAGAAAATAATCAAAATACGGTTCTCAACATCCTGGCAAATTTGGGAGAAGTGTATTCAAAAGAGGGTCAAGGTGTCAAGGCTCAAACTTATTTCGATAGCGCGATGACGCTTTGCAAGGAATTGCAGGCATATGTTTACGAGCCTCAAATCCTGAGAAACATGGCTAGCAATTATTACAAGCAAGGCAAGATGAGGGAGGCCTACGACATGATGGTGAATTACGACAAAGCCAAAGAAAAAATTTATGGCGAAGAAAGTAGTCGCAAAATCGCACAGATGGAAATTGCACTCGACCTTCAAGAAAGAGAAAAAGAAGTGGACGCCCTTAAAAAAGACGGTCAGATCAAATCCTTGGAACTCCACAATACCCGAATGGTCATCACGATCATTGTGCTGAGCGCACTTATTGCCTTGTCCCTTTTCAATTTATTTTGGCATCGCAAGAAAAGGTAATTCTATGCAGCAACAAGAAGCGCTTGATCTCTTAAAATCATTGACCAAGAGTGAAAGTTTACTACGCCACATGCGAACAGTCGAGTTGGTAATGGAGGCCTACGCCAAAAAATTGGGAGAAGATGCCAATCAATGGGCTGTAGCAGGTTTACTTCACGACGCGGATTACGAGGCTTTTCCCGACAAACATCCTAACGTAATTGTGGAGAAGCTAAATGGTCTTGGTGAGACAGAAATCGCTCATGCCATTTCAGCACATTATACACAATGGAATGTGCCTTACAACACGTTACTCGACAAAGCTTTGCTCGCCTGCGATGAACTGACAGGCTTTATCGTAGCCTGCTGTCAGGTAAGGCCTGACGGAATTGCATCGCTGGAACCCAAATCAGTGATAAAGAAACTGAAAGACAAAGGCTTTGCCGCGAAAGTGGACCGTCACGAAGTAAGCAAAGGCGCTGAGTTGTTCGGTGTTGATATGACGGAGCATATTGCCTTTATTATTGATACACTGAGAAAAAACCGCGAGGAACTCGCGATTTAGTTCAATTCGTCTAAAATTTTAATCCACACCCTTTTTCTGATCGGTAGAAGCCTTTATATTTGAACCACCTTAATCATTTTCACTTATGGATTTTCTGTTTAATCAAGTTGTAGGCGATGGCGCAAACCTGTTTGTGGTTATCGTGGCGATCATTATCGGATTTGCAGCTGGCATGGGCTACACCGATTATTTAAAGACTAAAAAAGAAGAAAAAAATCAGCATTGATTTTATCTTCCTTAAAAAAATAGCAAGCCTTCACTTTTAAGTGAGGGCTTTTTTAATTCAACCAAGATTAATTATTTCCGGGCGAAGGTGCCACTGACAAAGTGTATGGAGATTTATACACTTTCTGCTGATACTCTTGAATATTAGATTTCTGATAAAAGTTTCCGGCAACAAAACTGAGGAAGGGATGAAACTCGTCGGGTTTTTTATACCCTGGTAGCGAGCTGTAACCCTGATAGATTGAAATGATCCTAAAATCTTCATCCAAAAAAACAAAATTGGGATAGCTTAATTGGTTGCTGAGCAAGGCAGCCGCCAGTTGATGGTAGCCTCGTCCACCTTGGGGAATAAACTTAAAAGTTGTGCCACGAAAAACCACATCCTCGGATTGCTCTGCATCAAATTTTACAGGGTAAAAATTCTCATTTAATAACCTTGCAATTTCGGGATCAGGAAAAGTGTTCTTGTCCATCACCTTGCACCAGCCACACCATCCAGTATATACATCAATAAAAATCTTCCGTTTTTCAGTTTTCGATTTCTCTACGGCCTCCTCGAACGACATCCATTTCACTGGGCCAGCCAAATGATTTTCTGACTGGGCATTTCCATCATGGCTAAAAGCCAGGAAAAGTGCTACGCATGCCAGATAAAGAAGTTGTTTACTAAAACGCATGTGCAAATTTAATCAATTGACTGCTAATCATTTTTACTGAAATGGTGTAACTACAGCAATAATGTAAGGTATTCTACGTACAAGAAAGAACATGAGACTGTGCACAATCGAACAGCTTTAACAAATTTTAACAAACCAGTACTTGAATTTACCCCAGTTTGGTCGATTTCAAGATTGGCATTCGGTTGGTAGCTTTCGCAACGATTTAAAAATGAAAAGACTGTCACATAAAGATTTGATCATTGCGCTGGGAATAGCGGTGGCAGCTATTATTCTTGTTTCCAGCATTTACTTTAATGACCCTAGTAAAAGTGAGCGCAGTTCCTCGAAGCCTGTGCCCACCGGAAAAACTAAACCAACCGTCTTAATCAAGAAAGCGCTGGAGAAATTGGCTTCCAAAGCTCACTTTTAATTTTTCAACGATAAGCATAGTAATGCATCACGGCCTCAATGGCCTTTTTGATCGCCATATTGATGGGATAAAAATCGCGCGACAAATCAAAATCAATGGACGCGAGTTGCATGTAAAACTCGTTCATCACCGGTACGTCTAATCCTCCTTCAATTTTTTTCTCAGTATCAGCAAATGAGTTTGTTTGTTCAGTTTTAATGATTTGACAAGTCACTAGTTCTTTCTTTCCATATTTATTGGTTCGAGCAGAGTATCCAAACAATCTGCAAATCAATCCTCGATGCGTGTACTCCGAGCAAAGGCCGGTGCCGGCTTGCGTTGGATTGAGTATTAAGCAAATTTCAGCATCTATCTCCTGGAGTTTGTTTAGCCAACTTTCAGCTTGATTGGATCGATACAAATGAAAAGCAAATGGAATAAACTCAAGTATGGTCGCCTCAATGTCGGGTTTAAAACAACACCTGCCACAGCCAAATTTGCAATGCAGTGTGGTTGCCGATTGAAATTTTGAAATCTCATGATCGAGTTTTTGAAAGACAGCTTCAACCAATTTTACTTTTTCTTCGAGCGAATTCATGTTACGCTAAATATTGAACCACACAGGCACATTTCAAAAATCCAAACCTAACTGATTCTCATTTTTCTGTTTCGGCATTTTGGGTGGAACCACACTCACCACTTCACCCTCGGTGAGATACAACAAATAACCTTCAGATTTAAATCCCATTTGAGTAAGCATCACACAATACTCACCAATTTGTTTTTGATCTTCCTTTTTAGGAGAGCCCGTCTTGTAATCAATCACGATGGCCTGCTTATCTTTCAGCAGCAAGCGATCTATTCGGTATTCTTTTCCGTCGGGCAATAGTGTGTGCGATTCGTTGCGTACCTCCCACTTCGGTGAAAACCAATCGGCCACCTGAGGGCTCTCCATTAATTTACGAATGGATTGCTCCAGCAATTCTTTTTCGTTACTGCCAATCTCCCCTTCTGATTCCATTTTATTAATCGCAATTGAAATATCGCTTGCATAATTGATTTTGGAGAAGGCCGCATGCAAGTGAATACCGTAATTAATCTTTTGACGTTGCTTATCATCCTCAACGCCACCAAGGTTAGGCGCTGTTTTCTTCACAATCAATTTTCCACGCCACTGGCTGGTGTTATAAGTGTCAAGGAAAATTGTATTGGTTTGATTGACTTTAGTGTCGGCTGAAACAATAATTTCTCCCGAACGCCAACTTTGCGAAGAAGTGTTGAATCTGTTGATCAGGTCGGCAGAACCTTTAATACCATCATGAAGTAAACGCGCCACAGAGTTTTTATGAATTCGCACTTTGGGGTCGGGTGCGAAAACGATCAATCCATTTTCAACCCGTGTCAACGCAACGTAAAGTAAATTAAGGTTATCTAAATAAACTTTGGAGTGTTCAACTATATAATCTTCAGCGAACAAAGATTCTTTTAGGGTGGATGAGTATTTTACCGGCAAATAGCCAATATCGCTAAAAACTGGTGCCGATGACTTCACCCAAAGGTTAGGCGACTTGAATCCATCATGGTCAAGGCCCCACGAGCAAAACGGAACAATCACATACTTAAACTGCAGTCCTTTCGCCTTGTGAACTGTGAATAGTTGCATGGCCTCTGCGCCCATCGGAGCAACGATTGATTTCTTCTGCTTGTTATCTTCCCACCAATCCAGGAAGGCCCTAAGATCATTGCGCTCACGATTAACAAAATCCAAAACCAAATCCTGAAATGCCAGCAGGTAAGGTAATTCTCCTGAGTTTTTCCCCAACCCAAAAATTTCGATCAACGTTTCCGTTAACTCAAAGAGCGAAAGTTTTCGCAACGAAATTTTTCTCTGCGTAAATGCCGGCGGTAAATTATTTTCAAAGACCACCGGATTAGAAACAGCAAATACATCCTCCAATGATTTTTCTATTTCGAGTTGACGAAAGTACTCGTATGCTAATTGTGCCCGCGCGATAGCGTCTTCCGGATTTAATAAATAAGTCAACGCTGCAGTTAATAAATTTACAGAACCCGCGCTATCAATACGCAGCGATTCGCTTGACACCACATCATATCGACAATAATCTTTTGCCTCTTCAGAGTTTTTGTGATTTAATAAAAAAGTCACCAGCTCCTGCCCTTCCACATTAGTACGAACAAGCAAAGCGATGTCGCTTGCCTTAGCTCCTTTCTTTTGCAACTCTTCAATATCCAAAACCATTTGTCGCATAGCTTCGTCCTTCCACTTTAAATCTTCGTAGTCAGGAAAGAAAGTCACTTGCACGAAGCCATCTCCTGATTTTGTAACAGACTGTTCAACATCATGATATTCACTGCTAGCGATTGGCAATCCATTATCGAATGAAGCAATGGTCGATGCTGATTTGAAAAGTTCATTGTTGAATGAAATTATTTCCTTAGCACTTCTGAAGTTGTTGTTCAATATTTTAATATCAGTTCTTGCTTTTCCTAATTCATCTTCGATTGAAGTTTGCAATAAACTTTGGTCGCCTCCGCGCCATCGGTAGATGGCCTGCTTTACATCGCCAACTATTAAACTTGGATAACCACTATCCAATCCATTCGTAAGCAATGGCTGGAAGTTTTTCCACTGCAAGCTTGAAGTGTCTTGAAATTCATCGATCAAAAAATTACGATAGAATGAACCCGCCTTCTCATATATAAAAGGAGTATCACTATTCTGAATAATGCCATTTAAAAATTGCGAAGCATCTGCTAGCAACATCAAATTGTTTTCGCGTTTGTAATCTGCCAGCTTTCGTGAAATATCAGTGAGCAGCCCGAACGCATAAAAATTACTAAGTGCTACCTCAGCGGAAAGGGCAATTTCATAATTCTTCTTCCGGTATTCCAGTATCTCATTGAGAACAGCAATCCATTTTTCATCGGCAAGGCGAATGACCTCCATGCTCTTAGGGGCATCTTTGCCGGGCCAGTTTTTTGAGGACTGGAATTCGTTATCTACTCTCGAGCCTTTTGCTTTCTCATCAAAATCTTTAACTGAACTGATTTCAGAAACTTTCACAAAAAAATTATAGATCCCACCAGCGTATTTAAAATCACCCGCGGATAGCCCTGAGGCATGAAACTCAGAAAGAATGTTTTTTGCCCTGCTTCTCGCGAAGTAGATAAACTCAAATTTCTTCTTCTGGAGAGCGGTGAGCGTATCGCGGAAGTAATTTTTATTTTCCGCGTGGCGGGCTATGTTCTCTTCTACGGCTTTAAATTCTTCGCGAAAAATTTCATTGGAAAAAGATACCAGGCTGCTGCGCATATCCCACGAACGATCATTCTCCAAATTTTGCAGCGCCAGTTCCACCACCCAATCTGTTAGCTCCTTACGTTCACCCAACTCATCAATCAACGTTCCGATCACGTCCTCCATCACCATATCCTGTTCTACTTCGAGCCGATAATCGCCCAATATTCCGGCTTCACGCGTGAACGATCGAATCACCTTTTGGAAAAATGCATCGATCGTGCTGACCGAAAACTGATTATAATTATGAAGGATAGCAGCCTGCACTTCGCGCGCTTGGCTTTGAAAAGTTTGCGGATCAAGACTCAATTCTTTCTGAAGTTCAAGAGCCAATTCATTGGTCTCTCCGTTGGCAAATTCATTCAGATACCGCATGATGCGGTCTTTCATCTCCTGTGTGCTTTTGTTCGTGAACGTTACTGCAAGAATGTGCTTGAAGTAATCCGAACGAAAACGCAAAGCTAATTTCAGATATTCCTTGGCCAACGTGCGTGTCTTACCTGAGCCCGCAGATGATCGGTAGATTTGAAAAAGTTTTGCCACGCTTTTAAAAATCCTAAGTTACAGAGAAGTAGGCAATCCCTGTCGTTAATAGTTATCCGTTAGTAGTACAAACATTTACTATTTACCATAACTAACTATTAACCATTGAGCATTTTTTCTGTAACTTGAGTGGAATTCTGTCTATGCGAAAGCTTTATTTTTTACTTCCCAAGATCGCTTATTCCTTCCCGGTACAGCTTCT
>Ga0207086_1084_pt1 | contig 14909 bp, 13 predicted proteins | sample Alteio_BWMinHeat_54_FD_153540 | JGI IMG/M metagenome (GOLD analysis project Ga0207086, IMG submission 153540) | Enriched cells from forest soil in Barre Woods Harvard Forest LTER site, Petersham, Massachusetts, United States -... | ecosystem: Environmental > Terrestrial > Soil > Temperate forest >... | reverse complement strand
AATGACATAATTCACACCGAGAAACCACTTCGGATTTTGAAATATGCATGGTTTCTTCCGAACCGCCTTTTCTAGTGCATCGCCGCGTGTCTGCGTATGCGGCTCCACGAGTCTTCATTTGTGGAGTTCGACTAGCCCTGTGCTATACATGCTGGGCATATCGGACGTGAGCTGCAGGATCGGCAACCTTCGCGATCATCCACGCCTTCAACACGTCCTTCTTGGCGGTTCCGATATCTTCCAGCAAGAATGCTGCAATGCCTTGCTCCCCGCTTGCGCGTGATGCTATCAAGTAATGATTCTGCCGGAGGTCAGTTCCTCTACTTCTGTCCAGGCCTGTAGTGCCATTGCGAGTCATAGTTCACTTCGAACATTCCGAGGAGGGAAAAGATGCGTAAGCCGGGTTTCCGGGTCCTGGGCGTCGGGGAGATCCAGATCATGCCGTAGTAGAGCCATCTGACTTGGAATAGTTGTTGAGGACTCGTCGTGCGCCGGCATCTCGATGAAGGGAGGCGCCACAAGCAAATCCTGCACAGCCTGTTTTTAGCCGGACCTCCAACATCTCGGTCTTCTCCTCACGTTTGGCACGATTGCGTTGCTGAACCCTGTAACCATCCCCAGCCGCGGCATCGCGAAGAGAAAAATGCTCTAAATGGATCCAATTGGCAGCGCCTCATTTCTGAATTCCGGAGGAGGAACTTTAAACTGCCTCGAAACACTTTGCGTAATCGGGGCAGGCTAGATAACCACATTCCTACTTAGGCAATCCAACATGCAACAACGAACTTCGATGTGGAGGCCACCATGCAAAAGCCGAATGAATACAAGCTAGAGTATGTAGCGGTCCAGGATGTGCCATATCGAACTCCTGACCCCTCCGCAAAAGGTACCCACGCGGAGAACGGCGTCTGCCATGAAGGCAGAGTAATATGGCTTGCAAAGGAGATTCCTGCCAGTACTTCTGAGTCTGAGGTGCCCGCGTGGGTGGAAGGTGCGGGCATCGTTGCGGTCAAAACTCGATTTCTCAGACCCTGCTAACGAAGATTTTAATCAATCTGCTCGCTCCGCCACCGGAGCAAACCCGAAGGTCCGTTAGTGTTGAACTGGGAGATATGCATCCAAAGTCAAAGATAGTCTTAATTTTGTCAGTGTGCACTCTCTTGCCCTCCGGGTGTTTTGATTCGCACAATACCCGTTCTCTTGAGCAGCATACCGCTGACGCGACTGCCGCGGCTAAACGCGACGCGGGAGCGATTGCGAGAGGCGTAGTTGAGGGCCTAACCCGAAAAGGACCGACGGATATCAACACCGCTTCCGCCCAGGATCTGGAAAAGCTGCCGGATGTGACTGCCGCAGAGGCGCAGGCCATTATTGCTGGAAGACCGTACGAAAATACTTCGCAATTGGTGAAGAAGCATATCTTCTCGAAAGCTCAATACAATAAGATTCAAGCGCAGATTGGCGTGAAATAGCAATTGCATATTAGGACGCATGGCACCTGTATGCGGAACCGTCCATATCTATGATTTTGGGCTGCGTGCGAGAGCAGCCAGCCTGCTATGTGATGCCTGGACCCGTCTGATCGCCGGTGCAACCGGCCTGCTCGGTGGGGGATTACCTGGCGCAAGAAGGTGTTGGGGCAAGTTCAGTCAACGCAAAAGGCTTCGGCAATACTTTGCCGGTAGCCTCCAACGATAACTCCGGCGGCCGGCAGCAAAACCGGAGAGTGGAACTGGTTGTGTCGGGCGAAGCAATCGGCAGCCCGGTCGCCGTAACAACAGGTAGCTTGCGTTGGGCTGGGGCGGCAATGCCTACGCCTGGAATAGCGGCTACTGGGGTCCTCATGTCGGCTTCTACGGTGGAGTCAACTACGGCTTCGGCTATGGTGGTAGGGGTTATGAGGGCGGATATTGGAATAACGGAGCCTTCAACTACAATCGCTCGGTAAGTAACGTAAACGTTACGAACATTCACAATGTTTACAACAAGACTGTAATCAATAACCCCACCGTGAACAATGTCAGCTATAACGGTGGCACGGGTGGAATTACTGCCCGACCAACCCAGTCAGAAGTTACAGCGGCACACGAGCAACACCGTCCGCCGACTGCGCAACAGACCCAACATGTGAGTGTCGCCAGTACCAATCACGCACTTCTAGCGTCCGTAAATCACGGGTTACCAGCAATCGCTGCAACTGCGAAGCCTGCAGAATTTAACGGAAAGGGAGTCGTAGCGGCCAAGCAGGCAGGAGCATCTTATAAGGCTCCAGAAAATCACGCAGCCGCTCCGTCAGCAGCAAGCAAAGTGGTTCCTGGACATGAGAACAGTACTCCTCGTCCGGAGACAGCGCTTAACACACCAGCGAAGGTCCCTAACGTCGCGTCTCCGTCCACTAACTCTAACAAGGAGACTGCGGCCGGTCCGCAGAATAAACCTAATCCCGAGGCACCAGCTCGGCTGCGGCTCGCCCGGAAAGCACTACTCGTCCGGCAACTGTAGCTCATGCGCAACCTGCTCCTCGTCCCGCCGAGACAGCACCTCGGCCAGAGGCTCACCCGGAGAAAAAGGGGGAAGGGCAGCCTCCTCAGTAGAGAATTGACTGCGACGTATTTACTTCAGGCTCGACCTATAGAGAATATCGATTAGCTCTCACGTCGAGCCCGCCGGGCATGGCGAACGTGATTTCGTCCTTAAAGCCCGTTTGTTTGCGGACTAAGGGAAGAATTGGGCTCTCAAATACGTGGCCGTACTCAGAAAGCCTGTTGTATTTCAGGTGAATAGAAACGTTGCGTGCAAACCTAGGTCCCCCCTTAAATCGCGCCACCCGACCAAACTTGTGAATTGTCCACAACTGATGCATTTGTGCAGATTTTTAAGCTCAGCTCTTCTCATCCAACATATTCTATTGTGCGGAGAGCTCTGTATAGATTACGAGTTTGCGGACGTGCGACTCTCGTTAAGGAAGCGTTTCAGTAAGGAGGAGAAATTGCAGCATCACTGCAGCTCCTTAAGGTAGCCTTACAGTAGGACCTTTTACGAGACGTCTACCGGCTTCAATATTCTCGGCGCCAGTACGACGAGCGAGATACTCCTGGCCTGAACCGCGTGAGGGTAAATGAGCTTACACGTTGCTCTGAATCACCGAACGCAGTACCGATACGACAAGGCCGTCGCACTCGGTCCGCAGATCATACAGTTGCGTCCCGCTCCGCATTGTCGAATGCCGATCCTCAGCTATTCACTGAGAGTTACTCCTGCCCAGCATCTCCTCAATTGGCAACTCGACCCCTACCACAATCATCTGGCGCGCCTTCTTTTTTCAGAGAAGACAACCGAATTTGTAGTTGAGGTAGACCTAGCCGCGGAGCTTTCGTCATTTAACCCCTTCGATTTTCTGCTGGAACCGGGAATTGAAGACTACCCTTTTGAGTACGAACCGGAGTTGGCTAAGGCTCTCGAGCCATACCGCTTGGTCAATCCTGCCGAACCCTTGCTGCGGAGCTTTCTTGCGCGCATTTCCGGCGAAAAACGCGGGACGATCGGGTTTCTGGTCGACCTGAATCGAAGGGTGCGGGACGAAGTGGGATATGTGACCCGGTTAGATCCGGGTGTTCAGACATGTGAAGAAACTCTTGAAAAGGGCATCGGCTCCTGTCGGGATTCTGCATGGCTCCTCATACAGATTCTCCGGCATTTGGGTATCGCAGCACGCTTCGTCTCCGGGTATCTGATCCAGCTGGCGCCCGATGATCGAGATCCTGGCGATCCGAAAGCTCTGGAATCTGACTCAGCAGATTTACATGCGTGGGCAGAAGCATTCTTACCGGGTGCTGGATGGATTGGGATGGATGCAACCTCAGGTCTGTTTGCAGGCGACGGTCATATCCCCCTTGTCTGCACCCCGGATGCGTCCAAAGCCGCGCCTATTGGAGGCACAGTCGAGCCAGCCAATGTGGATTTTTCTTACTCCATGTCGATTCGCCGCCTGAATGATGCGCCACGGACATCCAAGCCCTTTAGTGAAGACGATTGGGCGCAGGTTAGGCATTTGGCGCATAGCGTCGACGCCGATCTGGTGGCACAAGATGTACGCCTGACCATGGGAGGCGAGCCCACCTTTGTCGGCATCGATGAGCCAGATAGCCGGGAATGGAACATTGACGCGCTAGGCGCAATGAAACGCACCCGCGGTTTGGCCCTCATCCAATGTGTCCGTAAGAGGATAGCGCCTGGCGGCCTCCTTCACTACGGGCAGGGCAAATGGTATCCAGGCGAGGAGCTGCCGCGTTGGGCACTGAGCTGTTCCTGGCGCATAGACGGCGTCCCTCTCTGGGAGAATATCGATCTCATCGCCAGCGAAGATCAGGACTATGGCTTTGGTATGGCCGATGCTCTGGAGTTTATGGAGGCGCTGACGCGCCGCCTTCAGGTGAGTTTCGAAAACCTGCTATCAGCCCATAACGTAGCCGCGGAGGTGATGGAGCCTGCGGGGTACATTTTGCCGATCCGCCGTCGGCAACCGTCTGGCAACCTATGTTGGTCGAGCCAATTGTGGTTTCCTCGCCCTGAACGACTGCAACTGATGCAGGGCAATTCGCCAATAGGCTATCGCATACCGACAGATTCGATGCCCTGGATAGCGCCTGATGAGCTTGAATACGAATACGAGGCTGCGCCCTTCGACGATCGAGTCAAGCTCCCACCCCATCCGGCGCGCCGTATGGACTTGTTCGAGAGAAATCCGATCGCAGATCCACCCCCGGGCCTCTCGAGAGTGTCCACGTCAACGACCGAGCTGATCCGACCCGCGCTCTGCGTGGAAGCGCGTGAGAGCCGCCTGCATGTGTTTCTGCCGTACGCGCCCGAGCTCGCCGACTACCTTGATCTGCTCGCGGCTGTCGAGGATACTTGCCAGTATCTGCACAAGCCGGTATGGCTGGAGGGCTATGCTCCACCAACAGATCCAAGGCTGCGATCGTTCAGCATCACGCCCGATCCCGGTGTTTTGGAAGTAAATCTGCCTCCGGCGAGTATTTGGGACGAGCTCGAGGAGATCAATGCGGTGCTTTCTGAAGAAGCGCGCCATAATCGGTTGACCGCTGAAAAATTCGCGTACGATGGCAGCCATATTGGTACGGGCGGTGGCAGCCATATTGTGATCGGGGGAGCAACCGTCCTGGACAGTCCCATTTTGCGTCGTCCTGATCTGCTGCGCAGCATGGTATCGTTCTGGCAAAACCACCCCTCGCTGTCATACCTGTTCTCGGGCATGTATGTTGGCCCGACAAGTCAGTATCCTCGGGTAGATGAGGCGCGCATGGACGCCTTGTACGAACTGGAAGTTGCATTTCGTCATTTGCCTTCCAGCAAATTGCCGCCGAGCACATTAGATGGATTGTTTCGACACCTCCTCGTGGATGTGACCGGGAACTCGCATCGTGCTGAGTTCTGCATCGACAAGCTCTATCCGCCAGAGGGTCTCGGACCGCGGCTGGGTTTGCTCGAATTGCGAGCTTTCGAAATGGCACCTCATGTCAGAATGGGCCTCCTAGCGATGCTTCTGATCCGAGCCTTAATCTGTATGTTCTGGAGACAGCCGTTCGAAGGCAGCCTGGTCCGTTGGGGTACAGCGCTCCATGACCGTTTCATGCTGCCGCATTTTGTTAAGCGCGACTTTTCCGACGTGCTCATCCAGTTGAAGCAGAACGGCTACACCTTCGAGGAGAAGTGGTTTGCTTCACACTTGGAGTTTCGCTTTCCGAAGATCGGGTCGATCGCTGCAGAGGGAGTCGAACTTGAGTTGCGTCAGGCGCTGGAGCCTTGGAATGTACTCGCGGAAGAGACTACTTCCGGCCGTACCGTGCGCAGTGTGGACTCATCACTTGAACGGATGCAGGTGAAGGCGTCGGGGTTTACGACGGAATCTCGCTATGCAGTTGCTTGCAATGGGCGGAAGGTACCGCTCTTACCCACCGGAGAGCTTGGAGAAGCAGTAGCAGGCATACGCTATCGCGCTCGGCAGGTATCGGCGGCGTTACACCCCACAATCCCCGTACACACACCTCTGGTCTTCGAGATCATTGACCGATGGCATCAGCGTTCGATAGGCCGGTGTATCTACCATGCCGGATCACCTGACGGGCGTCCTTACAAAGCAAGGCCCCGCAACACCACGGAAGCTGAAAGTCGCCGCCGGGAACGTTTCGGGAGCTTAGAAGTTGTTCCTGGCCTGATGGTGGAACCAAAAGACGAAACCAACCCTATTTTCAATATAACTCTGGACCTGCGGTTGCCCGGACCCGAACAGAAGACGCACATCGATAAGCCGGAGCTAATCCCATGACGGTAGATCTATATCAGATCCCGTTGCGCTATGTGGGTGCCTACGATGAGATGTCCGCCGACGGCGTAACTCCTCGACCCCACTGGACACATCTGGTGGAGTCGCTTCTAGCGATCGGATCTGATGAACTAGAACGACGCTGTACCCAAGCTGAGCGTCGCATTCGCGAGAACGGGATCACCTACAACATTTATAGTGACCCGCTCGGGGCGAATCGCGCTTGGAGCATCGATATCATTCCGCTTCTGATATCGGGGGACGAATGGCAATTCATCGAGAGGGGTATCATTCAGCGTGCCCGATTGCTAAGTCTGCTCCTTGAGGACTTGTATGGGGCACAGGAACTGGTGGCGCAGGGCCACTTTCCTGCGGCACTTCTCTACGCCAACCCTGCATTCCTTCGCCCGCTAGTGGGTGTGCGCGTTCCGACGCACAGTTACCTGCATATGTTGGCTGTCGATCTTGCACGTTCGCCGGACGGCCAGTGGTGGGTCTTGGCCGATCGCACGCAGGCACCGTCGGGAAGTGGCTACGCGCTTGAGAACCGCATGATTGTCTCCGATGTTCTGCCGGATCTCTTCCGCACCTCGAATGTGTTGCGACTAGCGCCATTCTTTCGTGCACAACGCGAAGCACTCACCAGTCTTGCCCAATGCGAAAATCCGCGAATCGTTTTACTAACCCCTGGGCCGTATAACGAAACCTACTTCGAGCACTCCTATCTCTCACGATATCTGGGATTCACTCTAGTCGAGGGAGCAGACCTAACGGTACGCGATCGACGAGTTTATCTAAAGACCATCGACGGCTTGGAACAGGTCGATGTCATTTTGCGTCGTGTGGACGATAGCTTTTGCGATCCTCTTGAGTTGCGCGGCGACTCTCTTCTGGGAGTGTCTGGCCTCGTTGACGCAATCGTTGCTGGAAATGTGAAGGTGGCCAATGCATTGGGAAGTAGTCTAATCGAGACGGCTGCGATCATGCCCTTTCTTCCCGGTCTCTGCAGACAATTGCTTGGAGAAAAGCTCAAACTTCCATCTGTTGCGACTTGGTGGTGCGGTCAGTCGTATGCGCTCGATTGGGTGCTCCATCATCTCGATTCCGTGGTAGTAAAACCCGCATTCCCATCACGCGGTATGGAACCGGTCTTCGGAGCCGAGCTCGCACAAACCGAGAAGGACAAATTTATCAAGCAATTACGAGCCCGGCCGCACGAATATGTAGCGCAGGAACAGGTCGCGCTGTCGACTGCGCCGGTGTGGGTCAACGGAGGACTCAACTCACGCCGGGTGGTGCTGCGCACCTATGTACTCAATACCGGCAGCGGATGGATGGCGATTCCTGGAGGACTGGTGCGTGTGGCCGAAGCGGAAGGCTCGGTTGTCTCAATGCAGCGAGGAGGACACAGCAAGGATGCGTGGGTCCTCTGGGATAGCCCCGTCGATACATTCAGTATGCTGCGCCCGCGAAGTGAGCCGGTAGAGTTGCAGCGTGTCTCACGTGTGGTGCCCAGCAGCGTGGCGGACAATGTTTTCTGGCTGGGCCGATATGTCGAGCGAGCAGAAAACATCGCCCGGATACTGCGCTCGATGATCCCTCGTGTGCGACGAGCCGAGGAGGTGGAGCTGCCATGCCTCATCCGCCTGCACGGTTGCCTGGAGTCGCGGTATAGCAAGTTGCCAAAGGGCAAAGATAGGCACCCGACCTCTCTTGAACTCGAACGGGAAATGATCTCAATGTCGACGGATGCCAAACGGCCAGACAGCCTCGCTTGGACCCTGGCAGAAGTCTCCCGGGTTGGCGGCAATGTCCGCGAGCGGCTGTCGGCCGATATGATTTTTCTCATCGGCCAATTGCGGGACTCTGTTCAGATCGAACGTGGCACAGAGATTCTCGAGTATCCGACGATGTTGACCGCTTGCCTGGAACTACTCTCGGCATTTTCAGGAATGGAGCGCGAAAATATCAATCGTGGATCGGGATGGTTGTTCATGAGCATCGGTCGACGATTGGAGCGCGCAATCTATCTGACAAGACAATTACGCGAAATTGCCTCGCCACTCGCGGAGCAGGACTGGTCACTCCTGGAATGCCTGCTCGAGGTCGCGGATAGCTCCGTGACTTACCGGACTCGGTACTACACGACTCTTCAGCCGTTAGCTGTGTTGGACGTCCTTATGGCGGATGAGACGAATCCACGGTCTCTGGATTTTCAATTGAGCCATCTTCAGGATCTATATCAAAAGCTTCCGCGGAGCCTGCCAGATGACTTGCGAGCAATGCAGGACGCGCTGGCCTTATTACGGAGTTTCGATTTGCGACAGTTAAAGTATCCGTTACCGGGTGCTCCAGCTGTGGCGAGCGAACTCGCCGGCCTTTCTCGGCTTGAGCATTTCCTCAGAGACCTGGAACGTTTACTGCCTTCCTGGTCAAATAACTTATCGAGTAGGTACTTTAGTCACGCTCGTACCTTTCCAATCACAATAGGCCAATGATTTATAGAGTTGCTCACCGAACCACGTACAAATACAAGTATCCGGTGTCGGTCGGAAACCACGTAGCTTGTCTGACACCGAGATCCTTGCTGCACCACAAAGTGACGCACACTGAACTGCGAATCCACCCAGCGCCAGCAATGCGTACCGAGCGGGTAGATTATTTTGGAAACGTACTTTGCTTTTTTACCGTTCAGGAGCCGCACAAGGAACTTGTGGTAGAGGCGCGGAGCGAAGTCATCGTGGAAGAGAACGTGACACATTGGCCCCAGCAGTCACCCCCTTGGGAGCAGGTAGTCTTATCCCTTCCCACCGATCACAGCCCAGCGGCCCTAGAGGCTTACCAGTTTGGATTTGAGTCGCCACGCATCCGAATACGGCCGGAGTTTGCCGCCTACGCACTCGAATCGTTTACCCCCGGGCGACCGATGGCGGAGGCACTTCTGGATCTGACGGCACGCATCCACAATGATTTTCGCTTCGATTCAAAAGTAACAAATGTTCGCACGCCCACTGAGGAAGTGTTTCGGAAACGGCGCGGTGTATGCCAGGACTTCTCACATCTGCAAATCGCATGCCTCCGCTCCTTGAATCTCGCAGCCCGCTATGTCAGCGGATACCTTCGAACCTATCCACCTCCGGGGCAACCGAGATTAGTGGGTGCCGATGCTTCCCACGCATGGGTGTCGGTTTATTGTCCGGAAGTCGGTTGGCTTGACACAGATCCCACCAACAATCTGGTTCCATCGAACGGTCACGTAACGCTCGCCTGGGGGCGAGACTACGGGGACGTGAGTCCATTGCGCGGCTTGATTATAGGCGGCGGATCTCACACACTTAAAGTCGCCGTTGACATGGAGCCGCTCGAGTCCAATGACCGGTAGACCTTGTGGCTATTCCGCTATTCCGAGGGAGACCACAAGCGAACTCTCTTGCTGGTAGCTACAGATAGAAAAACTTGGAAAGAAGTTGATGGAAATGCAAGCTGTTCAACTCACGCGCAAAGATCGTTGTGGAGGACTCCATTGGAAGCAAGAGTTCCTTTTTCTTGCCTGCGTCTGCACACTCGTAAGGAATAGATGGCGTAAGAATATATTCGGTCTCGAAATTCGGCGCCTATCCATGACTTATCACCTCGGAGGGCGTTAACCGGTGTCAGCATAGACGAAGGTCAAAGGTTGGAGATGTGCGAAACACCTAATATATGGTCGAAATGCTTTCAGGACCAACTAACCGCAGCGAAATTGAGGATTGGCCAACCACACGACCCAGAAGAAGTAACGTGCGTGATTTGCAGGAAACGTGAATCCACGGAGAAGATCAGTCCTTGATGCCATAGAGAGGTGAAGATCGATTGTTCGCGATAGCTACATAAAGAGGGGTTCCGACGAGCACGCTGGACAGATTCGATTCCGGCCGCCACTTTGCATCGGCTGGCCAGTGCGCTAGGCGCCTAGCCAAAAAATCAAGCTTTTGATTCGGCCCCTTGATCGAGCGTAAGGCTAGCTGCGCGGAACACTTCAACTCTTCGGCCAAAGTAGCAACCGACCTCGAATCAGAATCACGCCTTTCCATGTTTAAGTAGTTAGACAAAAAGGCAATTACCGCTGGAGTCGAAGAACTCATTGGAACCACAGTGCCTTCTGCATTGCCGATAAGATGGCGAACAGATGCGCCAAGGCCGATGATCGTCTGTTCCGTTTTGGCCCCAAAGTATGCCAGGAAGGTCCTGTCAACAAAACAATCACTCCATTTCATCGACAGTGAGCCTTCAAAATATTCATCTGGCTCGTCCACAGTGCCTATATTCCCCCGTTCTCGAATGAAGCGAACTACCGTTTCCAGGCGCGCAATGCGATTATCTCCGCCCTCCGCTTCGGTCTCTGGCCGAGCAGCGTGCAGCTTCAGATCCATTTTGAATTCGAGTGCTACCCTTTCCGTGATGTCATGTGGCACCCGCGGAAACAGCATGTCCACTTTAGCGTCCGAGATGTAGACGTAGTACTTCATCGCGTTTTTGGCTGCGATTCTAGCAGTTGGATCTGAAGTAGGGGGGCCCGATCAGTACAAGCGTTGGCAGAAATAAAGCACCTACCGCAAGACGAACGCCTCAAACATCCACCACACAAGGAAGAGCGCGACAATGGCTGCAACAATATGACCGATCCACTGAGCGGCCGTCTCTGGCTTGCCGAACCTGAACACGAGGAATGATAGCAGAGAGCCGTCGACGTTGCCGAGAGGGTGCATTTTTATCAGCACTGCGCAGGTATCGAGCGGAGCGATTCACTCTTTGTCATCGAGGTTATCGTGAGGCATCCCCAAGCGTGGTTTCTTTACTTTGACAACGGCCGGCATGCTCCAGGTACTGTCGATCACGGTCAGACGCGGTGAGTAGAGCCGCGCATGAAGCGAGAAGGGCTGGGTAGGAATTAGAAGCCAGTTTGACTCCTTGCCCTCTCCCGGACTCTCGTTTTGGAGATGTCCATGGATCCGTCGGCATCGGGTTTCAGGTTACTTCGATCCCCTAACGTGTAGCGGTTAGAGGGATTTGGGACCGTTTATCCGTACAGGTCGTAAACCATCACTGACCAGAATTCCTCGACCGGCGGCAATGCTCCCTTGGCAAAGTGCAAAACGTAGTTGTTGTGGCCCTATTTTCATCCGTATGGCTGGCGGTTCGTTTGGCTTGCAAGCCGGAGGACAAGGAACGGACTTGGTCTTAGTTGCGATGAATGAGAAAGGGATGCAGGACATACTCAAAGACAAGTTCAAGATCGGAGGAGATGCCGCCGCCGCTGCGGGTCCGGTAGGAGAGATTTCGTCCTTTTGCTTTCTCTTCAGTGATCGAGGCAAGTCGGGCAGCGACAGGTATGGTTAATGAGCGCATCGAATGAACTTGTGATCCGGCATTTCATGTAATCTGCGCTCTCATCAGCTTCGGCATCATTCAGTACATCGCGCGAAATTTTCAGATATTCCAGCGCCAGGCGGTTTCCGGTTTCGCAGAAGTGAAGTTCCTTATCGAGCGCGATCGTTGTGTTCAGGCCCCATGGCAGCCTCACTTTTTCTGGGAAGGGGATCGTGTGCATTTGTTTAAATGCAAAACGCCAGTGAACGGTTGGTCCACTGGCGTCACAATTCAGTAGCCCTCCCCCAAGTGCTACTCAATGATTGAACTCTAGAATGTAATCACCCTTCCTGACTAGTTATCTTCGGTTTCTGCGGCCGACAATTTTGTAACAGGTCATGTTACTTTCGGGGGGCATTCGGTACTCATTCGGGCCAATCGTAGCATATGGCAGACTTCTTCACGAATACTCTCGTCCGGGGAGGCGAGGAATGTTCGAGAGCGCCACTGCGGTACTACACACTCGGCAGTTACCGAGAACCGGACTTTTCTGGCACTTCGACCCTATCCCATTTGGCTGGCGCTTCCCAGGATTCTAGAATTCTTACATGTGGGAGCTGGACTCGCTTAAGAGCCTCTTTAGCAAACCCCCCTGCAAGCAACGTGAGTGGGGTCACAATTCTTCTACTTCAAAAAAGGTTGGAGAGATTCTCAACTGAACAGCTAACGCGTGAGAATAAGCGTCCACTGTAGCCACGTCGGACCGTGGAAGTGATTTACCGCCCAAATTCCCGTCCATAGCAGAGTGTTCACAAGGAAATAGGCTTTTAGCCATATGTGACTCATGGCTGCCGTTTCCGCCATTCCATAAGCACAATCGGAACCATGAGCGGCAGGCACAGGGCTCCGCCCAAACCCCGCAGCCGGGGTTCGTAAGAGTCGAGTAGTAGCGTCACGATGAGAGCTAAAATGACCCATACTGCAAAGCCAAGCGCACGAAGCTGAACCTTGTCCATGTCCCAACCCCACATCAATAGACGGAACGGGCGGGTTCAGGTTTAGGGCGAACGGACTCTTCCGGATGGAGATAGAACGAAGGGCTTTGACGTGATCGCCCCTTATCACGGAGAAATCTCGATAGACCCAGCGAGCGGAGCCGTGATTCGCCTCGAGGCGATAGCGGACCCAGGAGCATTTTTCCCTCTTCGCCGCTCTGCGGCGGACGCTGGGGACCGATCTGCAGAAACACGGTTCGCTCAAGGATGCTCAAGGGGCACTACGCCACGCAAGCATTAAGACCACGGGCGATGTCTACGTGCAGATGATCGAGGAGAGCGCTTGAACGCGATGAACTCCCGAACCATGGGAATTCTTGCTGGATGGGAGCACCCAGCTCTGACAGATGGACTTGTAACGGTCGTCGAAGCGAATACAACGAAGGAAGAGCAGGAATTTGAAGGGGTCGTATCACAACTGGACCAAGTTGGACCAAGTCTGGAAGTGATAAGCCTGTAAGTTATTGATTCTTTGGCTCCTCAGGTAGGACTCGAACCTACAACCCTTCGGTTAACAGCCGAATGCTCTGCCATTGAGCTACTGAGGAGTGTCTTGGCGGGTCAGGCTTGTCGCCTCAACTTTTTATATCAAATGCTTATGGTTGAGTCAAAGTTGGTTCCTCTAAAGAGGAGACGCAAAAGCTGCCGCAGTTCCGTAATGGGCTCGTAAATGAAAGGATAAAGCCGACGGTTGCCGCGAACGTCTCAATGATCTTTCAATCTCTGTTTGTAGCCCTTTGATGCGGCCCATTGATTGAATTCTTCGATCATCCTGGGGGTCCACCGGCCATCGATTTCTCCTGGAGTGTACTTCTGCTGGCGAAGCATCATGTGTCCCCATTCATCCACGAGGTTTGTGACCTCATCTTTGTCTGCCACCTCTTCGCAAAGCTGCGGCGGAATAAATGTGATGCCCTCCGGATCGGTGACCGCTACATCACCCGGCATCACGGTGACATGACCGATTCGGATGGGAACATTGATGCCTGTCAGCATGACATTACCCAGTGCGGAAGGATCGACTCCGCGCACATACACTTGAAAGCCTTCAATCTCTTGCAGGCCAGACTGGTCGCGTACCGCGCCATCCACAACCAGTCCAGTTTTTGATTTTGTGTAGATGGATGTGCCCAGGTTGTCCCCGGCAAATGTGCCGTCTTTGATTTTTCCAAATAGATCGACGACAAGAATGTCTCCCGGCTTGAGCGTGTCAATGACCCAGGAATTTTGATCGCCGATGCGTCCTTCGGTTTTTCCGTGTTGGACGATCACGTTGTTTACGTCAGGCCGGAAGGGCATAAACACCGCGGTGACGACTCTTCCTACGATGCGCGGCCCCGGATTGATTACTTTCCAGTTGCCCTCGAATTGATTTGGGAACCCAGCGTCCGTAAGTACGTCCCATGCGCCTTCGGCATCCACATTTTTCAACCTGTTCAGCAGTTCATCGGAAACCTTGGGTCGTCCATCTGGAAAGCGTTCACCTTTCCAACTTTGCGTGAAGTCGATGAGCTGGTCTTTGGAGAAAAGGCCCAGCTGGGCCGAACCCTCGCTGACAAAAGCAAAAACAAATAAAGCTGCACAAATCACTCGAAGAGATCTGCTCATAGAGCTTCCTTTAAATAGGATCGATAAGGAGAAGGTGGAAGACACAGAAGCGGATAAATGGCCGCTTCTGTGTGGATCAGATGCGAGGCGCCCAACCCTTTTCATATTCGCGCGACCAGCCCTTCATGGCTTCGGCATTGTTCGTAATCTTCCCATCTTTTGTATCCAGCTTCAGTTTTCCGTTTACCTCCCATGCAATGTTTGAGAGCTGAAGCATGGTCACGGCAACATTTCCAACGGCGACGGGAGCGTTTAGTTTCTCGCCGGTGCGGATTCCAGCGATGAAGTTTGCGAAGTGAGCGTCTGTCATCGAATCGCGGCCCGTGAGGTCGGAAGAACTGGTCTCGCCACCGGTTTTGAATTCGTCGGTCTTTCTGCCTTGCAGGTCATAGATCTCATATCCATCGCGATCGACCAGTACGGTTCCCGTGGTACCGAGAATGGTTGAACCACGGTCACGCCCGTAATACTTCATGCCCTGGCAGCTCCTGCCTTCCCAGGTGATCATCTTGTCATCGTATTCAAAGCTGGTCACGAGCGTGTCGTAGAATTGC
>Ga0207086_1126_pt2 | contig 15186 bp, 9 predicted proteins | sample Alteio_BWMinHeat_54_FD_153540 | JGI IMG/M metagenome (GOLD analysis project Ga0207086, IMG submission 153540) | Enriched cells from forest soil in Barre Woods Harvard Forest LTER site, Petersham, Massachusetts, United States -... | ecosystem: Environmental > Terrestrial > Soil > Temperate forest >... | reverse complement strand
TCGATTGAAGATGTTGAAGCACTCCGTTCGAAACTCAAGGCCGAGTCTATCATTGGCGGCAAATCTTGTTCTCTTGAATAGGGATAAGTCGAAGTTATCAACTCCTTGCGAGCGTAGCCGGGCATCGACGCGCGGCTCATTTCCGAAAGTGAAATCATGCGGCGCAGTAAAACAAGAAGAGTTAAACCATCGCGGCGTGTTTAGATTATTTGGGTCTCCGAGCTTTGCAGTAGGGGCGCCGGACACCGATGTACGGCAGCCGGAGACGAGGTCCGGGCGAGAACCACCGCCAAAAAGCGTGGTGCCGTTGAGCTGTCCGTTCGTAAAGACCAAAGGGAATCCCCGCTGGAAGATGGTTACTCCGTCAACGCCCCATCCTCCCATAATTTTTTCCGCTGCATCACTAACTCCCGAGAAAAACTTCTTACCCTTGCCGAATGGGAGATCGAGGACAAAGCTCACCACCAAACGCTGGGGAACATCCTGCGAGGAAAGCGAACGCTCTCCTCGCAGATTGTTGTTATTTTGAATCCCTCCGACGCCGGTCTCCAGCCACGAAGTCAGCGTGTCGGTGTCGCTGATGAGTTTCGAATTGGTGTAAGCGACCAGCAGCGACCCGGCGCCTGCGAACCTTCTCTGTACGGTGAGCTGAAACGAGTGATAGATGCTGTCGTACGAGCCCTGACCGGCGAGTTGCACGCTCGTGTACTGGGGATAAGGACGAAGGAGTTGCCCCTTGGTCGTTGTCGATCCCGTGAGCGCAAGCGCCTGGTTCAATTCGGCTTGAAATTAATTTTCTAGAATGTGAGGTTCGAGACAGTTGAAATTAGGCTTTAATCAATACGCGCGCTTATGGGTTTCTGTACCAGCGGAGTGAGAGTTTCTTGAAGAATTAAAACTGCTGGCTGGCAACTAAAAATCTTCTCATTCGACCGGCAAGTGGTGTATGTTTCGATAAGCATCGGAGCTTGCCTGGGGGAGTGCGCCGGTGCACGAGGTGTCTCGCTGAAGGTGCAGCGTTATGCCGCGGAATTGAGAGCTACGCATGAGTTCTCCGCCGCAAGGACGCGCGCTCACATTTCCCATCGCTTGGAGCCCGAGCCAGGAACTTTCTGCCCCGGCGCCAAAAGCTGCCGGAGACCGCTCTCCGAGCGATGAGGAGGTGATGGCTCGTCTGCAGTCTAATGATTCGGCCGCATTGGAGATCCTCTTTGGCCGTTACGCCCGCCTTGTGCTCGCCATTGCGCGAGGCATCGTCCGCGATAGCGGCGAGGCCGAGGATGTACTCCAGGAGGCATTTTTCTACTTGTACAAGAAATCGCTGCTTTTTGATGGTTCAAAGGGAAGCGCCAAGAATTGGATTATTCAAATTGCGCTTCACCGGGCACTGGACAGGAAGTCCCACCTGACACGCAGAGGCTTTTATGCTGGTACAGACATCGGCGCTCTCGGCGATACTCTAATGGGGGAGACCGATCTGGACCGGGAGATCGGCGCCAAGCTCAACCGCGTGCAGCTCGAGAGAGCCTTCGAGCAGCTACCCGAGATGCAGCGCTTGACGCTTGAATTGTTTTATTTCGAGGGGTTGGATCTACGTGAGATCAGCAAAAAGCTCAATCAGCCATTGGGGAACAGCCGTCACCACTTCTATCGTGGTCTGGAACGGTTAAGGAAAAGCTCCTTTGTCCAGAGGCTTCGGGTAACTAAGCAATGCTAGACGGCCAGAAGAGTTGGGAATACCACGAGAGATTCAGGGAGCTCAATGCTCTGGCAAGGTCCGGCACGCTCACACCGCTGGAGTGGTCCGAGTTGAATTCGCATTTGGACCATTGCGAGGATTGCCGCGAGGTCGCTCTCCAATACCACATTCTGGCGACAGAGGGATTTCCCGCAATCGCGGACGCTTACACTGATCGGCTAGCACAGGGAAGCTGGGACGAGGAAGCAACTCTGAAAAAATTGCTCGCACGTGTGCGGACAGACCAGCGACCTGTTCTCGATCGAAACGTACCTGAAGGGACTGCCGCACCGCCCCCTGTTTTGCGGCGAATCATCGCTAATTCGCTTTCGCAGGCCGCGCTCGCGGCATGCATCGTAGTGGCAGTCGGGTTCCAAGCCTATCGCCTGGGGGTTCGAGCGCAGGGCGCTGCCAGTCCGGCCCCGGTGTCTCCTGCTGAGCGGCTCCAGAAGCTTACAGCCGAAAAGAAGTCGGCGGACGAATTGCTCGCGGCCCAGTCCGCAAAGCTCGCGCAATTGCAGGAACAAAGCTCACGGGAGGAACGAGAACTCGCGAAATTGCGATCGGCGCTGCGTGAGACTGAAGAGCATTCGAACGAACTCAAGGCAGCCAGCACCCAGTCCGGCGGAAAGTTACAGGAGCTCTCGCAACAACGCGACACTCTGAACACCCAGCTTCAAGACGCGAACCAGGCTTATCAGAATGTTCGAACCGAACTCCTAAGCCTGCGGGCCGACCGCGAAAGAGTATTGATCAGGACCACCTCGCTCGAAGCGAGAATTGAAGAACTCACGGCCATCAACCGGGATCAGGAACGCAGGCTCAAAGACTCGGAACAGTATCTCGCTTCCGACCGGGACATCCGCGAACTGATGGGGGCGAGGAAGCTTTATATTGCGGATGTTTTCGATGTTGATAGTGGCAGCCGCACGAAGAGACCCTTCGGTCGGGTCTTTTACACCCAGGGTAAGTCTCTCATCTTCTACGCGTTCGATCTTGATCGCGAGCGCGGCGTAGTGAATGCCAACACGTTCCAGGTGTGGGGCCAGAAGGAGACGGCGCAGGGAGAGCAGGCACTACCCTTGAATTTGGGCATTCTATATATGGACAACGAAACCAATCGCCGATGGGTGATGCGATTCGACGATCCCAAGCAGCTGGCGGAGATCGACGCGGTGTTTGTTACGGTCGAGCCGCGCGGCGGCAGCCGGAAACCAACGAGCAAACCGTTCCTTTACGCGCTTCTCCGTAACGAAGTGAATCATCCTTAGAGTCCGAAAGTCCATACTGGAATTCTAACCTTGGATGGTAGACGTAGGGCTTTCGTCCGGGTCGGCATTCCTCTTCTCCGTTTTCCGCTTTCGTCTCTCGCCGCGCACTCAGGTTGGTACATATCTATTCCCAGGTACGTAATACTGGGTAGATCCACAAAATTGTCGAGGAGTTGTGTCCGAGAAAAAAGTTCCCAACGCGGAGCTCGCGGGGGAGTCTGTCCCGCCGCTGGAGTTCTAATACCCGGCGAAACCAAAGTTGGGGGTTAGGAGCGCAGATCATGAAAAAAACACATATCCAGTGTCTTGCGGCATTTGCGTTGGGGTTCTCATTCTGTCTCGCCTGCCTTGTTGTGGTCAGCCCGTCGTCGCAGGCTCAAACAACCTACGGTTCGATCTCGGGGGTTGTCACCGATCCCTCGGGGGCGGCGATCGCCGGCGCCCAGGTTACTCTAACGAACGTAGGCACTTCGGAGAAGCGCTCCCAATCGACAGGCTCTGACGGTTTTTATGACTTCGTGAACTTGATTCCGGGCCGCTACAGCATCGAAGTGGAAAAAACAGGTTTCAAGCGCATCACGCGTCCGGAGGTTGTCGTAGATGTGCAACAGACCGTGCGCATTGACCTCGTGATGCAGGTGGGCGATGTCTCGCAAAGCATCGAGGTAACGGGGGATACGCCCCTGCTGCAGCCGGAGACGTCCTCATTGGGGCAAGTGGTCGAGGAGCGCGAGGCCAACGAATTGCCACTGAACGGGCGCAACATCTATAACCTGATTACCATTTCTCCAGCAGCAGTTGCTCAGGGCCAAGCAGGCGGCTCACCCGTTGGACCCAACCCGTTTGGCTGGGGTAACTATCAGGTTGGCGGTTCTTTCGGAAATGAGAGCGCGGAGTATCTCGACGGCCAGCCGCTGAATATCGGCTATATCAATTTGCCCATCGTTATTCCCACGCAGGACTCGATTGGCGAATTCAAAGTGCAATACAATGATCTTGGTGCTGATTGGGGCAAGTTTGCCGGCGGTGTCATCAACCTGAGCACTAAGTCCGGAACCAAACAGTTTCATGGCGAAGTTCATGAGTACTTTCGCAACAAGGTTCTGAACTCAAAGAGCTTCTTCCAAACGCAGAGCCCCCCCTACGTTCAGAATCAATACGGGTTCAATGTAGGTGGCCCAGCCCCCGTGATCAAAGATAAGACTTTCTTCTTCACTAGCTGGGAGCAATTCCGCCTGCGTCACGCGGACAACTTCACGACTACCGTTCCAACGTTGGCCGAAAGAACCCCAGGCGGGGGTGGGAATTACAGCTTTGCTGATTTGTGTCCTGAAGGTTTCACCGCTGGCGTGTGCAATAACCGGGCACATCAGATCTATGACCCGTACAGCAATACGACGGGAGGGATTCGTACTCCCTTCCCCGGCAATGTAATTCCGTCCGCAGACATTAACCCTGCAGGGGTGGCATTGCTGGGATTTCTTCCCAATCCGACGAATGGCTCTACGACGGGAGCCAATTTTTCAAAGGACGCCAGCCTCGGCGGAAACTCCAACGAATTCGTGACCCGGATTGACCAGATCCTCACCAATAATCAGCGGTTGTTTGGCAGGTACACCTATTTTGGCTTAACTGACTTGCCGAGAAATCCGTTCGGAACAGGTTTTTGCCAGGATCGTTGCACGGAGACTTACCATACCAAGGCAGTCGCGGTGGATTACAACTACGTAATAAAACCCAACTTGACCTTTGACTTGAACGCCAGCATCAGCCGATTCGTGTATTTGCGAAGCCCGCTCAACGCAGGTTTCGACCTGACTAAGCTGGGTTACCCCACGTCCTACAACAACGTACCAAGCGCAATGCGTACACCACCCACTCCTTGTTTCACGGAAGATCCGTTAGTAACCTGCTCGCAAGGGCAGAGCTTTATCAATGATCACAATACTCAATTCAATTTGTCTCCGCAGGTGACCATGATTCGCGGAAAGCACACGATTCAGTGGGGCGCTCAGCTTGAGGAAGGGTACGACAATTACGTCCAGACAAATATTGCCAGCGGCGCGTTCGCTTTTAATGGCAGCTGGACATCAAGCACCGCCGGAGCAGGTGCCGTCGGTGGGAAGTCGTTCGCTGATTTTCTCATCGGCTTGCCGCAAAACCAAGCCACTGTCTTCAACCACACGGAAGGTGCGGCCCAGGTTCCAATGCTGTCCGCGGGGAAGGAGACATATCGGGCCCTATTTGTGAACGACACCTTCCACGTTACCAGCAAGCTGACGCTGAATCTAGGACTTCGCTGGGAGTTTCAAGGGTCTTGGTCCGACCGCTTCGACAGACTGACGTACTGGAATCCGAACGTGACTAACGGCACCGTGACGGGCTGTTCTGGGACAGCTGGAAGTTCTTGTCCGGGAGATGTATTTCTGGTGAAAAACGGAGTGAACGACACGCGGAACAATCTGCCGCTATCTAAGAAGCAATTTGCTCCGCGAATCGGGTTTGCTTACAGCCTGAATCAAAAGACGGTAATCCGCAGTGGATACGGGGTCTTTTGGATTCCGAATTACCTGGAGTTTGATATTAATCCGGATAATGACCTGATCGGACTGGTCACTACGCCTTTCGTCGCCTCAACGGGCGCTGGATTTGTTCCTTCCAGCACGATTAACGGCAGCAACTGTACGGTGGCTGCTGACGCAATCACTTGCGCGACACCCGGACCCTTTGGGACGACGGGGATTCTCCAGCCGCCTGGACGCAACATCAATGCTTCAGCATTTGCCGTCGGCAAGTCGGTCAAGGTGGCGCCTTATACGCAGCAGAAGTTCGGTTATGTTCAGCAGTGGAATCTCGACCTGCAAAGGCAGTTGCCAGCGGGCTTTTTCGCCGATATCGCTTATGCAGGGTCAAAGGGCATTCACTTGCCAAATAACACTTCGTTGCAGGCCAATCAGATACCAGACATCTTTATCGCCCAAGCCGCCCAGCAGGCGGCGAACGGCGCGACACCCGCCATCATTCAGACAATCCCCAATCCTTTCGTCGGCATCGGGCCGGGGACTGGGCTTTCACCGCCAGCAACCATCGCCCTGGGTCAGTTTGATCGGCCCTTCCCTGAGTATTCTGGCGTACAACTTTCAGGATACGGGTGTTGTGACAGCAACTATCAGTCGCTCCAGGTTTCCGTGACGAGAAGGTTCCGGGGCGGCGGGACGATGCTGGTTGCCTATACCAATTCGAAGCTCCTCAGCAACACCGACACCCTCACTACCTGGCTGGAGGACTCCGGCGTCGGTCAGATCCAGGATTGGAACAACTTGAGAGGCGAGCGTTCGCTCTCCTCGCAGGACGTTCCGCAGCGCCTAGTAATCAGCTACGTCTTAGACCTGCCGTTTGGCAAGGGCAAGACCTTCCTTAGCAATACCAGCGGGGTTCTCGGGAAGGTCGTGTCAGGATGGGGCGTTGATGGCGTCACCCTCTTCCAGCGTGGATTCCCGTTGAAGATCGCGTGGGGTGGTGCGAACACTCCCCTCCAGAGCGCCAATTTTGGTATTGGGACCTTACGACCCAATGTCATTGCCGGTTGCGACAAGGCCACACCCGGTGGCGCGACATCGAGACTGGGTGGACCTTCCGGCGGCCCTGGGTGGATCAATGCGGCGTGCTTTGCCGCTCCACCCGCTTGGGGTTTCGGAAGCGAGCCGCGAGTAGATCCAACACTTCGTTCGCAGGGTATCAACAACTTCGATTGGGCGATCTTTAAGAGAACCACGATTACCGAAAGAATGCGCCTCGAGTTCCGAACAGAATTCTTTAACTTGTTCAACCATCCACAATTCGGACCTCCGAGTACGGCGTTCGGCTCGAGTACGTTTGGGCAGGTAACTAGTCAAGAGAACAACCCGCGCCTGATTCAGTTCGCGCTGAAGCTCGCGTTCTAAAGAGGTTGCAGGGAGAGTGGATGCCTTCTCGGCATCCACTCCATTCCCTTCGCTTTCCCTTGGTCCTTCAGAAATCTAACCTGCCGTTTCCATTCGATTCCCTGGCATGGCTCTGTGCTAGCCTATGTCTGCCCGCCTAAGCATCGTGGAGGGTTTCTCGTTGCATAAGGGGCATCTACAATGATGATTCGTCGCTTGACGCGGCGCAATTTTCTAAGTTTCGCCGCCGCGACCGTCGCGGCACCCATGTTCGAGATTAAGCCCCTGCGGGGGATCGGCTTTGTTCTCCAGAATTCGCCCACGCCGCAAAAGTACCTCATCGAAACCATGCCCGGCGGCGTAGCTTTATTCGATTACAACAACGACGGTCTACTCGACATTTTTCTCGTCAATGGCGGACGTGTGACCAGCCCGATGCAGCTTCCGGAGAAATTTGATCGTGTTAACCCACGATACTGGAATCGCCTTTATCGCCAAAATAAAGATGGCAGCTTTACGGATGTGACTGAAGCGGCAGGCTTGTCCAACGCTGGCGCTGGTAACTACGGCATGGGCGTCGCCGTCGGCGATTACGACAACGACGGCTTTCCCGACCTTTTCGTCACGAGCTACGGAAAGAACATCCTCTATCACAACAACGGCAACGGAACCTTCACGGATGTCACCGCCAAAGCAGGAGTCGCAGGCGGAGGCTGGTCCGTCTCTGCCGGTTTTTTCGATTACGATAATGACGGCCATCTCGATCTTTTTGTGACCCGTTACATGGAATGGGACACCAGGCACAGCAAGACCTGCGGTGGAGCTTGGCAAACGTATTGCCCGCCGGCCGAATTTCCGGCTACAACCAACCTTCTTTATCGCAATCGTGGCGACGGCACCTTCGAAGACGTTAGCCAGAAATCCGGCATCGCTGCCAAGAAGGGCCGCGCTCTAGGCGTGGCTTTCGCAGACTATGACGACGACGGCTTCACGGATATTTTCGTCGCAAACGACGGCATGCAACAATTCCTCTTCCACAACAACGGCGACGGAACATTTACTGAGTGCGCTCTCGAATCCGGCGCCGCCCTCTCCGCCGACGGGAAGCCGCTTTCCGGCATGGGCACTGTCTTTCAGGATTACGATAACGACGGCAAGCCCGACATCATCGTTACCGAGCTTCCCCGCGAGATCTACGGCCTCTACCACAACGATGGCGAAGGTTCGTTCTCCAATCGAAGTCTCGAATCCGGCCTCGGCGCACTTACCGCCGGCAGTTCCGGCTGGGGTGTTGGACTGGAAGATCTCGACAACGACGGCTGGAAGGATTTGCTCGTCGCACAGAGCCATGTGTTGGACAACGTCGAGGCCATCGACCATTCCCTGCATTATCTGGAACCGCCCCTGCTGGCACTAAATCATAATGGTCGTTTCGAACGTGCCGACTCTGGAATTACCATGCCAGTTGCCGGTCGCGGTTTGGCATTTGGTGATTTGAATAATGATGGCTGGATGGATGCCGTGATGACAGTTTTAGGCGGGCATCCCCTTGTGCTAATGAATCGCGGTGGCAATCAGCATTGGCTGACGATTACGCTTCGCGGCACACGCAGCAACCGGGATGGCCTCGGGGCACGCGTGCGAGTGAATGGGCAAACCCGATTCGCCACTACAGCGGGAAGCTATCTCTCCGCGAATGACAAGCGTCTCCACTTCGGCCTGGGCGATTCCGAAATTGCCGCGGTCGATGTAACGTGGCCTTCGGGCGTCCATCAGATGTTGAAGGACGTACGCGCCGATCAGTTTCTCGAAATTCGCGAACCGGAGTAGCCGTGATACACGCAACACTATTCTTCTGGCTGGCCTTGCAAAGTGTTTCGCCCGAAGGCGCTCAGCACATGCAGGCAGGCGTTGATGCGCATAAGCAAGGGCAGTTTGATGTGGCTATCAAGGAATTCCGGAAGGCTACGGAGAGCGATCCTAATTTAGCGGAAGCGTTTCTTGATCTTGGGGAAGTTTGCCTGGAAACCCGCGACTATCCAGCCGCTGTCGCCGCACTCAAACGCGCGTTGGAGCTAAGCCCGGAGCTCGACGCCGCGCACCTGCAGTTGGGCTATGCCCTGCTGGCGCAGGGTTACGCGGAGGAGGCCATTCCTCACCTGGAGCGCGTGAACGCCCAGGAAGCTTTGGGAATCGCTCAGATCGATACCGGGCAATACCAGGATGCGGTCACAAACCTGAGTGCGGCACTGGTGAAACGTCCCGGTGATCCGGATCTGCTGTATTACCTCGGCCGTGCCAGCGGCCTTCTTTCCAAGCGTGTCATCGATACTCTCCTTGCCGCGTATCCCGACTCGGCGCGGTCTCATCAGGCCATGGGCGAAAACTACTTTGTGCTGCGGCAGATGCCGCAAGCCGAAAAGGAGATCGGCGAAGCCTTGCGTCAGCGTCCGGAGATACCTGGGCTGCATTTGGAGCTGGGGCTGGTCTACGCTGGCGCCGCGCGTTGGGACAAAGCTGAAGAGGAGTTTCGCGTGGAGGCCAAGATGCAGCCAGGCAACGCTGAGGCCGCGTATCGCCTCGGTGCTGCATTGCTCCAACAAGGCAAAGCGCATGAGGCGAGGCAGCAACTGGAGCGCGCCAACCAGCTGAAACCTGACATGCCGGAGACGTTATATTCGCTCGGCAAAGCTGCCTCACTCGACGGCAACCCTACTGCGGCCGAAAAGGCCTGGACCAGAGTGATCGAACTCGAGAAGGAATCCTCGCTCGCCGCGCAGGCGCATTTCGGGCTGGCAAATCTCTACCGCAGGCAGGGAAATGCAGCGAAGGCGCAACAGGAAATGCAGGAGTACAAGAAATTGCAAGACAGCATCCCTAAATCCCAAAATCCACCGCGTTAGGGCCGTGCTAGGAAGCCCTATGTGCATTTCGACTTGACACACGACTGCCAGGTGTACGACGTTTTGGCGAGACATACCCGCCTGAACTGCCGACTCGCCGACTTCTCATTTATTCTCACCACAAAATGCAGGCGCATTCGCGCCCAACAATCCGCATCTTCGCTGAATTTCGTCCTCCATCAGCTTGCACGAGTTTTGCGCTTTGCACAGAGGATGCGTTCCCGGCGATACTTGAAGGCACCGCCTCACCAACTCATCCGCGACCTGCTTGCCCACCGTGTTCGCGCAACTCTTCCCCGAGGAATCCCCCGCGCCTAGTTCGCTTCCCGGCTGCACCAGGAACTCCCCATTGCAACCTCGATCCACCCAAACGCCTTTGCGATCGTACCCCCACGTCGAACCTTCCACGCACTGCACCATGCCTATCTGTCTCGTCAATTGCACCTTGGCGCCCTGCGTATCTGCGTCACAATAATTCTTTCTCCCGTCGAACGAAGCGCAGCTTACCTTCTGGCTCTTGCTCCCGGCTTTCCCGGAGCCGGCCGGATGCCCCGGGACGCCCACCACAAAATCCGCCTCGCATCCTTTATCTACCCATATCCCGCGAGTATCGTGCCCCCAGGAGGAGCCTTCCTTGCACTTCGCGTCGCTCCGTTGTCTAACGAGCTGCACCCCGTTGCTGGTATCCGCCGGGCAAACTTTTCGCCGGCTATCTTCCGACGCACACGTTATCGTCGCTCCGCCACCCTCGACGCGGGCATCGCCGCCGGCTTCGCCGCGTCCCAGAGTAAACTCGCCGCCGCATCCCTTGTCCACCCAGATGCCTTCTTCGTCGTAGCCCCACGACTCGTCCTGTTTGCACGGCGCCTCGCTGCGCTGCCGCACCAGTCGCGCGCCATGCCTCGTGTCCGCCGTGCAATAGTGCTTCTCCCCGTCATCGGAAGAACACGGAATGATCTGGCCCTGGCGCTCCTGCGGCGCCTGTTTGACCAATGCCCCGCGGCCAAAGAGGGAGAGGGCCCCGACCAAAACAAAAATACACCGGCAAATTCGCATACGATTCTCCTGAGATTGTTTGAGTGAGAAAGAGGCAGGCGAGGGCGCCGTCTTTGTTTAATTTGCGAGCCCGCCGGGGATTCATGGCGCCTCCCTAGGCTGGGTAGTCAACCTTTAATTATAACTCGTCTCTTTATTATTGATGCACGATGGAACATCAAGTGCTTAACAACAGAAAATCAGAAATGGAATCTTAAAGAGAGTTGCAGTTGGCGGGCTGGGTTTGCCGCGTTTGGCCAACCGAAGAGCGGTGAACTCTGGATGCCGACGTAGTCTTTGTAATTCACGTGGTTCAGAACATTGAACGCATCGATTCCGACTTCCAATCGTAGCCCGCCGGTCTTGGGACTTTCTGCGCTCAAGGCCGATAAAGGGGAGGGATGTTCTCGTGCCGCAGGTCGCGCTGCGCTGGCTTCCCCTCTTCGAAGTGTTATTTGCTTTGCGAAATGGAGATCCACGCTGGCGTAGCCGGGTCCCTTTCCCGTATTCCGGTTGACTCCCAGTGGCCTATCGTTTGGAACAGTGTCCCCATTGTTGTCAAATCCGGTGGTGATGTTGTAAGGCATGCCGGAATTCAGGCTGACAATGCTTCCGAGCCGGAAGCCTCCAGGCAATCGATAAGTGCCAATGATGTTGAGTCGGTGGCGACGGTCATAGTCAGCCCTCCCGAATTCCGGACGCAGATCATAATTGTTGGCAGGCAAGGAAAACATTCCACTGGTATCGTCCAAGGCCTTTGAGAACGTGTACTGTCCCAGGAGGTCCATTCTCTTTCCTACTGTAGTTTGAAAGGAGACAGTCATACTGTGACTCCGCGACCTCCCCGACGATTCAAACTGGTCGATGTTGATGAAATTTGGATCCGGTGGGGCGCCGCTCCCCGGCAGCGGCGCATTGATGTTTCGCGTGCGGTAAAGCTTCATTCCCCGCACCATGGTGTAATCGACCGAGAGATAGTTTGCGCCTTTACCCAGCTTTCTTTCGACGGCAAGGCTCGCCTGTGTCAAGTAGGGGGTGCGGATACCCGGAGAAATTCGCAGCAGGCTTGGAGGGGGTGGTACAGCCGGATCATAAGGCACTGGGTATCCTGGATCTCTTTTGACTATCTGGGAGCCTTGGGACCCATCATAAAGCAAGGCTTGCTGTTTCATGATTTCTGGTTGGCGGTCGTAGAAGATGCCGAATCCTCCGCGCAAGACCGTTTGACCTCGGTGAGGTGCGTATGCAAAAGCAAGACGCGGCGCAAAATTGTTGTGGTCAGGGAGGTCTGACTGCCACTCATAGCGCAGTCCTAGGGAAACGGATAAGGAAGGCCGCACCTGGATCTCGTCTTGAAAGAAAGAGAAGTACTCGTTTTGCGCGAAGGAAACCTGAGTGTTCCCCCTGTTCATCGTGAAGAGTTCGGGCTGCCCTGCCGCATAAGCGGCTAGATTGGCAAATGTGAACGTGCCCCCAAAGTTCGAGCTATCTATCGCGCGAAAGGATCGAGGCCGCGCCCCCCCTCCGAACATGATTGTCTGTCTTCCCCATACGACAGAGGCAACATCTTGAATTGTTTCCGCTCTCTCCCACCGGTACTGCGCGATCTGCGCTCCGCCCGAGCTGAAGGCGCCTAAAACAATAATCCCCGGCTGGTCGGAGCGGCTGGTTGTTTGTTGTGGCTCCTCCTTGTATGCGAAGCGTAGGTAGTTTATAAAGCTGGGCGTGACGAAAGCGCGCTCGAATACCTTCACTTCATTTTCGTGAATCGTGAAATCCGTCGCGCGCTCAGGCAGGTTAAATCCTCCCACTCCCTGATTCTGCTGCGACTTCTTCTTATACTTATAGCTGACCGTTAAAGTGTGTTTCGGCGACAAATCAAAATCGAGCCTTCCGAAAACGCGGAGATTCCGCTCTGAAACACCAATATTCTCGGTCAGGAAACCTGTAGGCGTATCCGCATGGACTATGGCACTTTCATCGCTGACGTAATACCGGCCTGCTGCAAGAAAGCGCGCCTTCCTTCCGAGAGGCCCATCAAGTTCCGACTCCGCGATCTCCCGTTGCAGAGGGGGGTTCTCGCGGGCGAAGGGATTGCGTGCATCAAGGCTGGAATTGCGGGCCAGGAATGTGAGAGTGCCATGATAATCGCCAGGAGAGCCCTTCCTTGTAAGCACTTCGATGCGACCCCGTCCAGGTCTTCCGAACTCCGCAGAATATGGGCTCTTGTTCACATAGACTTTTCGGATGCTTGTCAGCGGCACTTCGAGCGCGCTACTTTCCACTCCATCAACGATGATCTTGGGGCCCATCGCGCCGCCCGCTGCGGGATCCAGAAAGAGGGAAGGCACGGCAAGCGGATCACCCTCCTTTGCGGGAAGATGCTCCAGCAAATGGCGATCCAGTTCCACCGCGTCAATGTTTTGTCCAGCAATCGGCGGTGATGAGTTTGCAGATACGACCACGCTCTCCGTGGCGGCTGCAATTCGTAGTCGAACGTGAACCAGGCTATCTCTTTGTTCTTCGAGCTTAATTGGCAACTCCGACGGCTCAAAGCCTACCGCTGTGACGATGAGATGGTAGTCTCCGAGGGGGAGCTTTTCGAATTGAAACTCGCCTTGTTCGTCGGATTCCTCGAGAACTTCCTGTCCAGTAGTCTGGTTTCGGAGTTTAACCTGTGCGCCGGCCACGATTCCACGGGTAGTGTCTTCGACCGTACCTTTGATTGCCCTGATGCCTTGTCCGAGCGCTGTGCCGGCAAGTAGAAAACAGGAAAACGCCATCATTGCTAACGATATCGCTGATGATCTGAATTTGGCCGGGTTGCTGCGCCCATGCCGCGGCCACCAGCAACAAGCGGAGCGCAAGTCCCCCAAAAGACATGCCGATCTCAAAGATGTGCTCAGCATGCCACCCGTTCCCTTGCCGCATAATATTCGCGGTACCAGTCCACGAATTTTGGCAATCCTTGCTCGATTGGAGTGGTGGGCCGGAATCCCGTAGCCTGATACAAGTCGTCCATCTGCGCGTATGTGGAGACGACATCCCCCGGCTGCATCGGGCGAAAAGTCTTGCGAGCCTTGATGCCCACGGCCTGCTCGATGATCTCGATAAACTTGAGCACCTCGACCGGCTGGTGGTTCCCCAAGTTGTAGATTTTGTAGCGCGCATTGCTCATAAAAGCTCCGCGACTCTCTTGAAGGACGCTGTGTTTTGGAGAATTTTCGAGCACGCGCACAATCCCTTCCACGACATCATCGATATAGGTGAAGTCCCGCTGCATGCGGCCGTGGTTGTAAATCTCTATCGGCTTACCGCGAACGATCGCATCAGTAAACTTGAAATAAGCCATGTCCGGGCGGCCCCAGGCCCCGTATACGGTGAAGAATCGCAGGCCGGTGACAGGCATGCCATAGAGGTGGCTGTACGAGTGGGCAATTAGTTCGTTGGATTTCTTGGTCGCGGCGTACAGCGAAATGGGATGATCGACGTTGTCATGCTCGGAGAACGGCACCCTGACGTTGGCTCCATAAACGGAGCTGGATGAGGCAAACACAAAATGGCGCAAGTTTGCTGCGCGTGCGCAGGCCTCCATCAGATTCACAAATCCCACCAGGTTACTGTTGACGTAGGCCAGCGGATTCTCCAAGGAATAACGCACACCGGCCTGGGCTGCTAGGTTTACGACGACTTCCGGCTCAGAGTCCGCAACGAAACGGCTGAGATTTCTCCCATCGGCAAGGTCGAGCTGTTGAAAAGTGAACTCTGGCGCTTGCTGAAGTTGCACCAGACGGTCTTTCTTCAGATTCACGTCATAGTAGTCATTAAGATTATCGATCCCGAATACCGTGCAGCCTTCCTCCAGCAGGCGCTTCGAGAGGTGAAAGCCAATGAATCCGGCGGCCCCTGTAACCAGAACCCTCATAGCTATACTCCCACCGCAATTTGAATTGATTCGAACAGGTTCATCGCCTGCAAAACGGGAAGAACTCCGTTCCCGGGATGATGCACGGAAGTGATTCCGAGCCGATTCAGTTCCAGCGATTCAGCGGCCGAGTCAGAGAAGCCAAGCTGACGCTGAAGCACGCGGCGCAAGGTGAGCGGTGGCCCAACGATGGCAACGTGGCGTAGCTGGTCACCAGAAGCACACTGAAGCGCCTCGCTCACGTTTCTCTCCACGGCATGCTCGGAAATCGTGTGGCAGGAATCCGCAGAGCGCTGAAAGATACGAACCGCCGCGAGGCGTGCGATTGGGCTGGCTGCGAGCAGTTTGTCTATGGCGACGCTCTGAAGGACAGCGGCGAAATGCCGGATCT
>Ga0207086_1142_pt1 | contig 15530 bp, 11 predicted proteins | sample Alteio_BWMinHeat_54_FD_153540 | JGI IMG/M metagenome (GOLD analysis project Ga0207086, IMG submission 153540) | Enriched cells from forest soil in Barre Woods Harvard Forest LTER site, Petersham, Massachusetts, United States -... | ecosystem: Environmental > Terrestrial > Soil > Temperate forest >... | reverse complement strand
TCAGCTTGCGATTGATTTCCCGGGGCAGGGCGTAGCCGGAGGAGGCGATCCATCATTTGCATGGGATAAAAATGGCAAATTGTATTTTGCCTGGATATACCTTACAGTAAATACCACACAGGATACAGCATTTTTTACGCTTAGCTGGGCTTATTCCACTAATAATGGTATAACATGGAATGTAGAGCCCGGTACGAATCATTTTATTGGCCAGGGCGCAATAGACGCCAACACAAACGCTATTTTTAATTATTTTGATGGCATGACAGATCGGGAATGGCTTGCTATTGATAATAGCGGTGGTACACACCAGGGCAATCTGTATTGCAGCTTTGCCTGCTTTCCTCCCGGCAATGCACCCATTTTTGAAGGAATTAAAGTTAAAACACCAACTGCCAGTTTTTTTGGGCCGACGGTAACTGCTTACCATGGCACCAGCCAGTTTGGAAATGTAGAAGTGGATAAAAACGGCATATTACATCTTGGGTGCGCAGATGTTGCTAATGAGGAAGTAATACATGTTTCATCATCAAATGGCGGCACAAGTTTTTTGGGCAGTGTAATAGTAGCGCCCGGCACAGACCTACAGCCGCAAGGCAATCATATTGTTCACAGCAGGGAAAACGCAGCCACCAGTCTTGCAACAGACGGGGCTGGAAATTTACATATGGTATGGAGCGATTTCCCAGGTGGGGTTGTTAATTCTTATTATTCACGTTCTACAAATGGAGGTATTTCATGGAGTACACGTTTGATGGATAGCCTTGTTTCAAATAAATATACTATTATGCCTACGGTGGCTGCCAGTGGTAATAATGTAACCATTTCAGTAACAGCCTATGGCAGTTCAAGTAATATGAGTCCTGATTCTGCAAACTTTTATCAGATTGCGTCCGTGAATAATGGCATAACATTTAGCAAACCTGTCATGGTTTCGTCTGCACCTACAGACTATACGCAATACACAAATGATCCAAGCGCATTCTTTGGCGATTATTTCCGTTCTGTTGCTTATGGCTGTGACGTTTATGCTACCTGGAGTGACGGCAGAAACAATTTGGGACCGAAAATATATTTTGCAAAATCTAATTCCTGTACTATGGCAGGCGGTAGTACCGCTAATGTTCCTGAGGTAACAGTAGTAAACAGCAGCATGCAATTAGAGTCCCTATATCCTAATCCTGCAAAGGACATTTTAATGCTTGGTATTAATGGCAGCAAAACCGAGGATATTTACATTGACTTACTGGATATTAATGGTAAAAAAATAATAGAACAAAAAAGCACAATACATGACGGCACGCAACAAATAAAATTATTACTTAATAACCTAATTAGTGGGAATTATATCCTTTCTATACGCAATAATTCCGGTTTGGTAGCTAAACGTCATGTTATTGTAAATTGATTTATATACCTTTGCAAAAAATAAAAATTCAAACATATTTACTTATATTTACGTGCTAATTTTTAAAATGAAAAAACTATTATCGCTTTTAAGCTTGCTGGCATTATGCAGCACTTCGTACAGTAAAACTGTAGACCAAAATACTGCTCAAACTGTAGCCTTTAATTATTACAAAGCTCATTGCAGTTTGGAAAATATGGATGGCTTGTCATTAGTTTATACTGCAACCAGTACAATCAATGGCGCTGAAGTGGTTGATTTCTATGTATTTAACACAATCACCTCCAAGGGCTTCATTATTGTTTCAGGCGATGATAATATCATTCCCGTATTAGCTTATTCCACTGAATCAGCTTTTAACTCTGCTTTTATCCCTTCAGATGTCAATTATTGGCTCAATGAATATAAAAGAGCTATTTCCGGTGTTATTGAGCAAAATATCATCGGCACACAAGAAAACACTGAAAAGTGGACTGCCTTGATACAACCATACGCAAATCACTTGGCAGCTAAAACAACGGTAGTTGCCGTTGCACCCTTAACAAAGACCGCTTGGGACCAAAGCACTTATTATAATACTCAATGCCCTTATGATAATGCTGCGAACGGGCGTACCCTTACCGGTTGTGTGGCAACAGCAATGTGCCAGGTAATGAAATACTGGAAATGGCCGGATACTGCCAGGAACGTAAATACTTATTTGCCTGCTAATAATGGTCTTGGGCAACAAGTAGTTAATTTTGCCAGTAGTGTGTTTCTGTGGGACGATACAAATATGCCACTGGCCGTTACTTCCAATAAAACCAATGTGACCAAGCTTATGTATAATGCCGGGGTAAGTGTTAACATGAATTATGGTGTTAATCTTAGCGGCTCTTATGTTTTGTTAGCGGAAAGCCCCATAAATAATTGTGCTGAATATGCCTTCCCTACTTATTTCCGTTACAAACCCACTATTAAAGGGCTTCAAAAATCCAGTTTCACTATTACCCAATGGAACGACTCATTGTATAAAGAGTTAGCGGCTCACAGGCCTTTTTTGTATGAAGGCCAGGACCCTACCTACGGCGGTCATTGCTGGGTATGTGATGGTTGCGATGTAAACAATAACTATCATTTCAATTGGGGCTGGAGCGGAAGTTACAATGGCTATTTTGCAGTTACATCAATAACACCCCCGGGATATAATTTTACTTCCAGCCAGGGCGCTCTCGTTAATATTATACCAGATACTCCTGTACATACCCCCACAGGTATGCAGCAAATTGCAATAACACACGACCTTAAAATATTTCCTAACCCTGCAAAAAGCGTTATAAATGTTTCTTCAGAAACGGAAGCAATATCTGAGATCCATATTACCGATATGCTGGGCCACGAACTAATTAAAAACTACCCTGCTAATAATCAGCAACTGATCAGTATACAGGTAGGTGATCTTGCATCAGGCGTGTATTTCATCCAACTGAACACTGATAAAGGAGTGATGAGTTCGAAAATCATCATTACCAGATGAGGTATTTAATTACCGCATTTTTTTTTAGCGTTCTTTTTTGCTCAATAAATACTTCCGAAGCTCAAACTACTGCTAATACCAGCGGCCCCCATTTGCTCGTCTATAAAACACGTGGGGATTACCGCCAAAAAGTGCCCGTTTTACTATCTGAGGATAAGAAAAGTATCTTGTCATATCCCGACCCTGCTGATCTTAAAATGGCAAAGGGATATACCCTGCCATCTTTACTGCATAAAGGTTATTTGCTTGATAACAGGGGCATAGGAAAAAATGTGGCCTTTCTTAAAATGACTTATAAGGAATATGCAGCGCTCAAATCTCCTCCTTCTACTGAGGAACTTTATAAGATGATTATTGACAAAGCCCCCATAACTGTTTTATGTGATTGCGGCCTTAAACAATCATTCAAAAATCCTGAAAAACAGGTAAACAGCCTGATAGACAAAAAACAATTAAAGAAAGCCTGCAAAACCCTGAAATAAGTCTTTACTTTTTCATCAGGGCAAGTTCCAATACTTCTTTCATTTCCGTTACGTAGTGAAACTTCACGCCTTTGATATAGTCTTTGTTTATTTCTTCTACATCTTTTGCGTTTTGCCTGCACATAATAATGTCTTTAATACCCGCACGCTTTGCTGCCAGTACTTTCTCTTTAATGCCGCCAACAGGTAACACAAGTCCACGCAGGGTGATCTCTCCCGTCATGGCATGGAATGGTTTTACTTTACGTCCTGTAAATGCAGAAGCCAGCGCAGTGAGCATGGTTATGCCGGCGCTTGGGCCATCTTTAGGCACAGCGCCTTCCGGCACATGTATATGAATATTCGTTTCTTCAAATTGTTGGGGAGCAATCCCATATTCAGAAGCATGGGCCTTAAGATAAGAGAGCGCAGTTGAGGCGCTTTCCTTCATTACATTACCCAAATTGCCGGTAAGTGTAAGGCTGCTGCTTTTACCTTTGTATAAGCTGGTCTCAATAAACAAAATATCACCCCCTACCGATGTCCAAGCCAGGCCCACAACCACACCTGCAGGATGGCCCTTGGTATATATGTCGTTGGTAAATCTTGGCTTACCTAATACTTCTTCTATTTGTTCGGCGCTTACGTGCGGCGCCACATCATTATCCATAGCTACATGCTTGGCCACAGAGCGCATCACCGCAGCCAATAGCCTGTCTAATTCACGAACTCCCGATTCTCTTGTATATTCTGATATCATCTTTCCCAGTACCTTATCCGGGAATCTTAATGGTACTTTGTTCAGCCCATGCAATTCTTTTTGTTTGGGTATCAGGTGGCGTTTGGCTATCTCTGTTTTCTCTTCTATCGAGTAGCCTGTAAGTTGTATCACTTCAAGCCTGTCTCTCAACGCTGGCTGTATATCGCTAACACTATTGGCTGTGGCTATAAACAGTACCTTCGAAAGGTCAAACTCCAATTCAAGGTAATTATCGTAAAAAGAATTATTTTGCTCAGGATCCAGTATTTCAAGAAGCGCCGAGCTTGGGTCGCCACGAAAATCATTTCCTATTTTATCTATCTCATCCAATATAAATACAGGATTGGCAGATTTTATTTTCCTCAAAGACTGTATGATCCTTCCCGGCATAGCACCGATATAGGTTTTACGGTGCCCGCGCAATTCACTTTCATCATGCAAACCACCAAGGCTAAAACGCACATATTTGCGCTGTATGGCATTTGCAATACTGCGCCCTAAGGAGGTTTTACCTATTCCGGGAGGGCCAACAAAGCAAAGTATGGGCGATTTCATATCGCCTTTCAGCTTCAGCACTGCCAGGTATTCCAATATGCGCTCTTTTATTTTCTCCATTCCATAATGATCGTCATTCAGCACCTTTTCTGCTTTCTTCAAATCATAACTGTCCTGGGTATAAGTATTCCACGGCAGGTCCAGCATCAGGTCGAGGTGATTATAAACCACAGAATAATCGGGCGTGCTGGGATGCATACGCTCCAGCTTCTCTATATTTTTCTGGAAAAGTTCCTTTGCTGCTTCAGGCAGTTTTTTCTCTTCGGCGCGCTTCTGCAGGTCTTTAACTTCCCTCTCATTGGGTTCACCACCCAATTCTTCACGTATTGATTTTAATTGCTGCTGTAAAAAATATTCACGTTGTTGCTTGTCTATATCAAGCCTTGTTTTATTGGTTATCTCGTTTTTCAGCTCAACCAGTTGCAATTCTGTTTGCAGTAATCGCAGCAAGTGTTCAGCACGTGCCTTTACATTATTCTCTTCCAGCAATGCCTGCTTATCTGTCAGCTTGGCGCTGATATTGGATGCAACAAAATGCATCAGGAACGATTGCTGCTCAATATTGCGCAATACTATACTGGTCTCATTCGGCATATTGGCCGACTGTTGTGCTATTTTTTCAAAATAATCTTTTATCGAAGACAGGGCCGCATCAAATTCTGCATCTTTATCCGGAAACTCGTCTTCAAGATATTTTATGTCTGCGGTATAAAATGGGTCCAATTGTTTAAATGATTCAATATGGAAACGCATGCGCCCCATAATGAAGATAGTAGTATTGCCATCAGGCATTTTTATTTGCTTCACCACCTTGGCAAGCGTACCTGTATGGAAGATATCCTCTGGTTTCGGATCATCATTGGTTGCGTCCTTTTGCGCCACTACCCCTATCCACTTATCACCTTTCTGTGCCTCTGCTATTGCTTTTATTGATTTATCGCGCGCCACGGTTATCGGCAATACAACATTCGGAAAAAGCACTGTATTTCGTAAAGCTATTATCGGTATTTCAGAAGGAAGGCTGCCTTTCTCCTGTTCACCCATTTCGTCTTCACCTAAGGGCACAATAGGCATGAATTCCATTTCTTGTTCAGATTGGCCTATAAACATATCTAACTTCGATTGCATGTGCGACATTATGTCAATATTTTCCCTTTTTCGGTTTTTAACAGGGAATAAAGATAAGGTCAATCCGTATGCCAAAAACATAAAAACTGTTATTTTTACAGCCTTTTATGTTTTTGTACCTTTATAGCTTGAACATAATGTATGGCAAATTTCTATAAGATCGTTCTTCTCCTCATTACACTCTCTGTTTTCAATACCTATGCTTCAGCAAGAAATACCCCCGATGATACGCTTAAACCTGTTTTCCTGAAACATAACTATTATACTGCCGGCTCCTTCAATGGGGCTATTTTTTCAACGGCTACCATGCAAAGGCCCGGCTACGATGACAGGTTGGGAGTACTGCGCTTTACATTGTTTGTCAACCTGGGCATTACTTTCCACTATGATCCTAATAACCATTGGGGCCTGTTTACAGGCGTAGATATTAAAAATATAGGGTTTATTGAAAAAACAAATACTTACGATAGCACTGTGAAACGCCGCACTTATAATGTTGGCGTCCCTCTGGGTTTTAAATTCGGCAATATGGCGCATAAGCAATTCTTCTTTGCCGGCGTCGGGCTCGACATGCCTATTAACTATAAAGAAAAAGGATTTATAAACAGGAATAATAAACAGAAATTCAATGAGTGGTTCAGTACCCGCACCCCAACTTTTATGCCCTATGCTTTCGTGGGGCTGTCTGTAAAACGAGGGCTTTCTTTAAAGCTGCAATATTATTTCAATAATTTTCTAAACCCCGGTTTTAAAGTCACTCAAAATGGTGTTACCACCACTCCATATGCAGGCTATAATGTGCATTTAATATTACTCTCCGTAGGCCATACTTTCCATTACAGAGAACATAACCCTAGTCCTAAAACCTTTCATGCAGAAGAAACCAAAATTGCAAGCAGATAAATTATAAATTCCAAAGAACAAATCCCAAAATACAAATCACTTCAAAATTTCTTCCAGTTTCTGTTCCAGTTGCTCGCCGCGCAGGTTGCTGGCAATAATTTTGCCGCTGGTGTCCAAAAGAAAATTAGAGGGTATAGCCTCTATACTATAGGGTTTAATGGCAGATGATTCCCACCCCTTAAAATCGCAAACATGGGTGGGCCAGCTTAGCCCATCCGCGGCAATGGCTTGCTGCCACTTGTCTTTTTTATTATCAAGCGATACGCTGAATATCGTAAAATTCTTATCCTTAAATTTATTATAAGCAGCCACAACATTAGGGTTTTCCATGCGACAAGGATTGCACCAGGAAGCCCAAAAATCAAGCAACACATATTTACCTCTGAAGGATGAAAGCGAAATATTGTTTCCCCCAGCATCCGGCAAACTTATCTCGGGAGCTGTCTTTCCTATCTCCGCCTTTATCATTGGGTGTTGCGGTGGCAACTGCCTCCCGGCTGCCTGACTATAATAAGCAGCAAAATCTTTGGCCATTTTTGAATTCGGGAACCTCCTGTCAAGACTTTGCGTAAACGCATTCAGAAAAGCTTTTTCGCTGGCCGGGTTCAGTATCCTGGCTGCGAATACTGCTACGGGGAGATAATGGGTCGTATCCGCATATTGCTCTATAAAACGAGTGAATTTCTCGCGCATATCAAGAAAATCCATTTTAGCTTTTGCAAGCAAGCTGTCATTACCTCTCGTTTGCAAGGTATCTATCACCACGCTCATGGTATTAAAATCGCGCAGGTGCTCACGTATTACAACAAGAAATTTCCTTAAACTTTCAGAAGACGGAGAACCACTCACCTGCCAGTTTTCCAGTTTTTGCCAATCCGCATTTACAGTCACATCCCCTTTATCAATAGCCAGCAATATGAATTTATTCTTTTCAAAACGCAGGCGGTATAAACCGGGCTCAGCGGCTAGTCCCGATAATTGAAAATTACCCTTATCAGAAGTTTTTTCAGAGTCTAAAACGGTTATCACATCATTTACGCCTATCTCTTCCAGTACTACTTCCTGTACAGGTAAATTATCTATATGCCCTGTTACAGTAAATTTATTTTTATTACCAATATTGCAGGCTCCCAGTAAACATATTGCACTAAAAAAGAGTAAACGTCCCTGTCTCATTAATTAATATTATTTCTGTTTGCAAACCTAATTAATATTCATGTTATCTACTGCTAATTAAGGCCTTACCGGCATATAGAACCTGAAACTTTAACATTATTTATTTTGCCTATTTTTAGCGCTCTCTGCTCCCCGCTTTTAAGGTGTTTTTCATTAAAAACACCCTTTTTACAGAAAATCTCAAAAAATCTTTTACTTAATATTATGATTGTATATTCAGATGTATTATTTTCATGCCGACTTAAATATCGTCCGGGTATGAATAAAGCATTGTTATTCTTTGCATTTTTACTGTTTTCCTTTAAAAGTTTCTCCCAAACCGGAGACGCCAGCTCTGCTATCAATTATGGCGGACATAGTTTTGGCACCGCCTATGATGACGACGCAAAACTCGCCCTCTGGTCTCAACGCCTCATCAATAACCAGAGAAGTGTTGACACTTTTGCTAACCAGCGTTATGACCGTTATGTTACGGATTACCAATACAATAACTCGGTTAAGGAACTGGAGAAAATGGTAAATACCAAACACAGGGTTACCGAAGCCAGGAAAGAGATAAAGAACTGGCTGAACGAATATTATACACTCCAGCTTGCAATAAGCAGTTCTGTCATCAATAATTCTGCCAACAGGCGTTTTATGTACACGCTGAACAATAGGGTGATGCTGACCATCAATGAAGGGATGACCGCTATTGAGGGCTGGGACCTTGACCAAACTCTTTTTAACTTGCAAAATGCCGTTATGGAAGCAAGCGATTATGTTAAGTGGGCAGCTATTGATGATAAAACTTTACGTGAACAATGGCTCCTGGTTGCAGACAACCCACATTACAACACCTGCAAATACACTATAACAGTTGAAGATTCTCTTTTTGCACATGCCGGTTCACCTTCCAATATCGAAATTTATATTATCGACCAGCTTCACTACAATATTGCTAAAACAAGGTATAAAACAGATATCTCAAAAGGCGCTATTCCTGATAATTTCCGCAACAGGCAAAAAGAAAGCAATTTTCTGAAGGACTACCTGAAAGCTACCATGACAATTTCTAAAGAGCCTTTGATGTACAATATAAGCCTGGGCGACCATGTTGGCGCTAAGCCAAATACCTGCTTTGCAACGCTATCTCTTATACCCGATTGGTATATTTATGTTTTCTACAAGGGTAAATTGTACTATGTAAATTCTTTGCCTAAAGGCAGTGTGCACGAAAATGTAAGCGTTTTTATCCCTAACAAGATGTAATACTCTTTTCATAAAACTTTTAAAAGCCGTCCTGCATAACAGCAGGACGGCTTTTTATTTGGAAGAAGACTAAACCTATACAAGTTGGGAAATGTATTATTTTAGCTTATTCAAAATATTGTTTCGTTTTCTAAAATAAGCTATGGCACAAAAAACAGTTATGATGCCAATCCATCGCCTTGCGTCATTCAATCGTGAAAGATAAAAGACTGCGCTTTTAAAAATATTAACTACTAACAGAACCGCCTAATAGTGTAAGCTTAACAGAGCGCTTATCAAGCTCATTATATCTAATAAGCCTTAAGGCAACCAATTGAATCAAAAAAGGTTTGAGTGATTCTGAGTTAATATTTAACTCCTGCATTAGTGTATAAATTAAAACAGGCATGCGGGGTTTTGCCTGGTTTGTACTCAGCTCCTTTATTTTTCTAAAGACAATATTTACCATTATAAAAAGATAATCTTAATTAAGTTTAAGTTTTAACTCCATCGGATGTTCAATAATAAAAGTTCCTTTTTCGTGCTCCCTTATCGTTTTCTCAAAAGCTTCTGTATGCGATTTGTAGATGCCTATTATTTGCATTCCCTTTATTACAAGGTATTTGTTCGCATATAAACTAATAAAATCCTTCCGGTTGTCTTTGTAATAGCAGATCTCTTTTTCTATAGCGTCCATTTAAAAAATACAAAGCTGATGCAATGCATCTAAAGGTAGCTGAATAAACCCTCTGATAAAAATATTTGTTTCCGGGATTTGTTAGTCAGGCGAGCAAAAAAGGCAAAAAGGATCATTACAAACTGCAAAACTATTTCAACTCCTTCAGGCAATTCTGTATCGCTTCAAAATTGGGTATCTCACTGGCATTTTCCAGTACTTCTGCATAGCGCACTAACCCTTCTTTGTCTATCACAAAAGCAGAGCGTTTGGATACACCTTTCAAACCCAGGGAAAAAGTATCGTATATCGTATCGTATGCAGTAGATACATCTTTATTAAAATCGCTGAGAAGAGGAAAATTAAGATTCAGGTCCTCTTTAAACCTCTTTAAGGAATGGGGAGAATCAACCGAAATGCCAAACACCTCAGCATTGAGCCCCTGGTATACTGATAAATTATCGCGGGTGGAGCAAAGCTCCTTAGTGCAGGTGCCGGTAAAAGCAAAAGGGAAAAACAGCAATAAAACATTTTTGCCTTTCAGGTTGCTAAGTATTACCTGTTCCTTATCTGTATTGTAAAGCGTGAAATCGGGCGCCTTTTGCCCTAATTGTATTGACATGGTAATTTTATTTTTTAAAAATGAAAGGCAAATATAAGGACTGATGACATCTTTAATCTGTCAAAATAAGACATTAAATAATATTTTAATGAAAAAATGGCTGTTATATTTATTATATTTTTTTATAGAATGAGCTGTAATCTGAAAATTTGTCCGAACTTTGCTGCCCCGCTGGATAACGGCATAGAATGTGATAGGTTTTTTAATTGAAAATCATCTTTAAAACTTTTAAAATAAAAACTAGTTATGGCAAAGAATGTTAACATTTCCCCATTGCACGACAGGGTTATCATTAAACCCGCCGCTGCTGAAGAAAAGACTGCCGGTGGTATCATTATCCCCGACACTGCAAAAGAAAAACCGCAACGTGGCACTGTTATAGCTGCAGGCCCCGGTAAAAAAGATGAACCAATGTCTGTAAAAACAGGCGATACCGTATTGTATGGTAAGTATGCCGGTACCGAAATAAGCGTAGAAGGTGACGACTACCTTATTATGCGCGAAAGCGATATACTGGCAGTAGTATAATGTGGAAATTTGAAAATGTGCAAATTTGAAAATGCACAGTTTCAACCTTCCTGTTTAAAAAAAATATTTTCAAATTTTCAAATTAATTAATTCTCAAATTAAAAAATTATGGCAAAACAACTTTTTTTCGACACTGAAGCAAGAAACAGAATGAAACGCGGCGTAGATGCTTTAGCAGATGCCGTGAAAGTAACACTAGGTCCTAAAGGACGCAATGTGGTAATTGAAAAGAAATTCGGCGCTCCCGCCGTTACTAAAGACGGTGTTACAGTAGCTAAGGAAATAGAACTGGAAGACGCTATTGAAAATATGGGCGCACAAATGGTGAAAGAAGTTGCTTCTAAAACTTCTGACGTGGCAGGCGATGGCACTACCACTGCTACTGTTCTGGCACAATCCATCATCAGCGAAGGTTTAAAGAACGTAGCTGCAGGCGCTAATCCCATGGACCTGAAACGCGGAATAGACAAAGCCGTGACATCAGTAGTGGAGAGCCTGAAAAAATTATCCGAAAAAATAGGCAATGATACCCAAAAAATCGAGCAGGTTGCTTCTATATCTGCCAATAATGATGGTAGCATTGGTAAGCTTATAGCACAGGCTATGGCCAAAGTGGGTAACGAAGGCGTTATAACCGTAGAAGAAGCTAAGGGCACTGAAACAACTGTAGATGTTGTGGAAGGTATGCAGTTCGACCGTGGTTATCTTAGCCCCTACTTCGTAACTAATACAGAAAAAATGCAGGCTGAACTACAAAACCCATATATCCTGATTTATGAAAAGAAAGTAAGCACGCTGAAAGACATTCTTCCTATATTGGAATCTGTGGTACAAAGCGGCCGCCCTTTACTTATCATTGCTGAAGATGTGGACGGTGAAGCACTGGCAACATTAGTAGTAAATAAATTACGCGGATCATTGAAAATAGCTGCTGTTAAAGCTCCGGGCTTTGGCGACCGCCGTAAAGAAATGTTGCAGGATATAGCTGTATTAACCGGTGGCACCGTGATAAGCGAAGAGCAAGGTTACAAACTGGAGAATGCTTCTATATCTTACCTGGGCCAGGCAGAAAGCATCACTATTGATAAGGACAATACTACCATTGTAGGTGGTAAAGGCCAGAAAGAAAATATCACTGCCCGTGTGAGCCAGATAAAGGCACAAATGGAAAGCACTACCAGCGATTACGACCGCGAAAAACTACAGGAGCGTCTTGCTAAGCTGAGCGGTGGTGTTGCAGTTTTATATATCGGCGCTTCCACTGAAATGGAAATGAAAGAAAAGAAAGACCGTGTTGATGACGCACTTCATGCTACACGCGCTGCTGTTGAAGAAGGCATAGTACCCGGTGGCGGTGTTGCATATATCCGTTCCATTGATGCACTGGATAAGATAAAAACTGATAACCAGGATGAGAAAACCGGTGTTGCTATCATACGCCGCGCACTGGAAGAACCCCTGCGCCAGATAGTTGCCAATGCAGGCCTTGAAGGTTCTATCATTGTTCAGAAAGTTCGCGAAGGCAAAGCTGATTTCGGTTTCAATGCACGTACTGAAGTATATGAAAATATGTTTGCAGCCGGTGTTATTGATCCTACTAAGGTGAGCCGAGTAGCTTTGGAAAATGCTGCCTCTATCGCCAGCATGCTCCTGACCACAGAATGTGTGGTAGCTGACAAGCCAGAACCAAAATCTTCTGCTCCTGCTCATGGCGGAATGCCAGGTGGCGGAATGGGTATGGATTATTAATAAATGGGAATACCCCAATAATATCAAAGTCCTCCTTGCAAAACAAGGAGGACTTTATTTTTGATACAGTGTCACATTCATCACATTGCCACATTTATCTTATTATCGTCACATCTCCCTTCCAGCTTATGTCTTCTCCAGATTCACAGATAGCTTCCACAATATAAACATATACATCAGGCCTTGGCTTGCTTCCTTTATAGCTGCCATCCCAGCCATTACCTTCATCATTTATACCAATGTCTTTACGCTCAAATATCAGCTCTCCCCAACGGTCATATACCCGGAAAGACTTGATGGTCTTGATCCCCACTCCCCTGGGATAAAATATATCATTCTGCCCATCCCCATTAGGTGTAAATGAATTGGGAATAAAGACCTGGCTCTTATCACATATTACTGTTACTGTCACTTTATCAGAATCCCGGCAGCCATACATTGTGTAGCCTGTTATTATAAATATTGTTGTCTGCCTTATATCAACAGTAGGATTCGTGCAGGAATCACAACTTAAGCCTGATGAAGGCGACCAGACATAGGTCTTTACATAGTTGCCGGTTGCCTGTAAAACAGTAGTAGCCCCTTCTATAATAGTAGCTCCGCTGCCTGCTTTTACAACAGGTAAAGGATGGACTGTTACCTGCACATAGTTGGTATCGGGTATGCAAGTTCCTTCTCTTGCTATTACTGTGTAAGTAGTATTAACCAAGGGTGATGCTAAAGGATCTGATATGGAGCTGTCATTAAGGCTCCCTGCGGGAGACCACTTGAAATATTGTGCGCCGGTATCTATAAGCTTAATGTTCTCCCCATAGCATATTTCTCCTCCCAGGCCTGCACTTATGGTCTTAGACTTTAAGCCTACATGTACACTGTCTTTATTTTTGCAGCCGTTTGCATCGGTACCGGTTACTACATATTCTGTAGACACTGATGGTGAGGCCGAAGTTAACGCGCAATTGCTGCAGCTAAGCGTTGCCGCCGGAACCCAGGTGAATGAAGCGGCGCCACTTGCCCCCAATATAGCTGCATCTCCTATACATACAATGGTGTCAGGGCTCACTCCTAAAATAGGAAGTGGATAAACAATAACGCTATTGCTCAAGCTGTCCATACAACCTATGCTATCCCTGACAATAATCTTAACGGCAAAGGTTCCTGTAGTGTCATAATGATGTTGGGGGCTGCTAGTACTGCTTGTCATACCATCACTGAATTTCCAGTTCCAGTAATTTATCTTCGAAAACAAACTATGCGATGTATCAACAAAATTAAAGGCTCCATGAATGCAAACCGGTAAAGGCATGGTAGTATACCCTGCCTTTACCGCATCTACCTTTATAGTATCAATTCCTACACTTGAAGCCTGGCAGCCGGTGCCTATCATTATCAGCCTGGGTACATAAGCTCCGGGTACGGTGTAGGGATGGCTTATAGTATAAGTTGTCATTACCAGACTGGTATTCCCGTCATTGAAATCCCATATTATTCCGGGAACATTGCTCACAATCGCGGTGAATTGTACTATAAGGGGCACACAGCCTGTAAGGGGAGCGTAACTTAATGAACCGGCAAAACCATATAAAGTAGCATGCCCATAAGCAGTATCAACACAACCTTGCGAATTAGAGGCAATAAGCATAATAGTATAAACTCCCGGGAATGGATATGGATTGGCAGGGTTCTGATTATACGAATGGGTGCCATTCCCAAAATCCCAATAATAGCCTATAGCCCCGGAAGAAGTATTGAAAAAATAGACTTGCAGAGGAGGGCAAATAGCAACCGAGTCATTCATATAAAATGACGCGATTGGCGTTGCAATATTTATATAGTTTGTTTTGGTCAAGGTATCCTTACAACCGTGAGTATCCGTAACAATAAGTCGCACGGTAAAAGAGCCGTTCTGGGTATATACATGTGTGGCCTGTATCGAGTTTGAAGTACCTCCGTCACCAAAATCCCAGGATGCGGAAGAAAGTGTATCTAAAGTGTTATTGATGAAGTTGACAGTTTGTCCTCTGCATGGTAAGGAGTCATTTACTATAAACTGAGCTTTGGGTTTATATACTCTTATCAGCGAGTCTATTTCCAGGGTATCTTTACAGCCTATATTATCGGTAGCAATAAGCTGTACATCATAAACGCCCTTTGTATTATACAGGTGCGAAGTAGTTTGTGTACTCACGGGTAAGGTACTGCCATCTCCAAAATCCCACAAACGATTAGCAATAAAAGTACCTGTAACATCAGTAGAAAGGTCTGTGAATAACACGTTCAAAGCTTTGCAGCCCTGAGAAGGTGAAACGCTGAAATTAGCAACTGGTTTGGCCACTGTAATGTAGTTATTTCTTATTGCAGTATCCATACAGCCGATCCCGTCCAGCATTAAATACTTTATGGTATAGATACCTGTGTTAAAGAAAGTGTCCAAATTGAAGGTAGTATCGATTAAAACTCCGTTGGCATACCACCAATTAAGCATATGGGTACCATTGGGGCTCGCGGTAATATGTATATAAGCGTTCTTGCAAACGGCAGTGTCATTTGCAACAAATGTAGGCTGTGGCCTGATGAGGTTAAGTTGTGTAAACGCCGTGTCGTGGCATCCGGTTGCACTATCATATATCGCTAATCCGGGATTATAAATACCAGGAGAGGGGTAGGTGTGAACAAGACTTAAATGAGTAGAATCAGTTGTACCATCTCCAAAAAGCCAGATAAAAGAAGTGGCGGATAAAGAAACATCAGTAAACTTAACTTTTAAGAGAGAATCGCAACTTAAGGTATCGGTAAATAGTGCTTTGCCCGAATCAAC
>Ga0207086_1141_pt1 | contig 15565 bp, 12 predicted proteins | sample Alteio_BWMinHeat_54_FD_153540 | JGI IMG/M metagenome (GOLD analysis project Ga0207086, IMG submission 153540) | Enriched cells from forest soil in Barre Woods Harvard Forest LTER site, Petersham, Massachusetts, United States -... | ecosystem: Environmental > Terrestrial > Soil > Temperate forest >... | reverse complement strand
AACAGCAAGTCTGCAAATCTTGGAATAGCCAACCCTGATGTTACTACTAATAAGATCTATATCCAATTCTCAACTCAATTATAAAAAACATTTTATGAAAAATATTATCATCCTCATTATCATAGCTTTTAGCACAGCAGGTATATTTTCAATAAATGGTTGCGTAGCCAGCAAGAAGGTAGCTGCAAAAAGCGGCGTTCAGCTTTGGTCTGAAAATTGTATAAGATGCCACAACACGCCATCGCCTAATACTTACTCTCCCGAGCAATGGGAAACAATAGGCATGCACATGCAAACCAGGGCATTGCTAACTAACGATGAAAGAGATAAAATTGTAGCATTCCTGCAACAGAATTAAAAAACTTAATTGCAGCTTTTAAATGCCGTCGGATGGAAACAACTGACGGCATTTTATATTGCCTCAGAAAGTACTCTGTCCCAATCTTTCCACACCGGTTCATAGCCCTGTTGTCGTATTATTTCCGCAATTTGTTGTGCACTGCGTTCATCATTTATCTCAAATTGTTCAAGAGATTCTGATGCAGCAGTATATCCGCCAGGGTTGGTTTTAGAGCCTGCGCTCATTGATGTAATGCCTATTTTTACCAGGTTATTACGTAGGCTTCCAGATTCCCGGGTTGAGAGTGATAATTCCACTTCTTCGTTAAAAATCCTGTATGCACATATTAGCTGCACTAATTCAGCATTCGTCATTTCCATTTTAGGCATTATACCACCTGCATGCGGCCTCAGCCTGGGAAAGGATATGGAATACTTGGTTTTCCAATAGCTTTTTTCAAGATAGTTTAAATGCAAAGCAGTAAAAAATGAATCCGTACGCCAATCTTCCAAACCTATTAGAACGCCTAATCCTATTTTGTGAATGCCAGCTTCTCCAAGCCTGTCGGGTGTTTCCAGCCGGTAGTTAAAAATTGATTTTTTCCCTTTGGGATGATGTGTTTTATATTCTTCTTTGTGGTAGGTTTCCTGGTAAACAAGCACCGCATTCACACCCTCAGGTATCAGCTCTTTATATTCTTCCTCATCCATAGGCTGAACCTCCATAGCAATGTATGAGAAGTGTGGCTTTATCAGTTTCAGCGCATGCCTAAAATAATCTACCCCTACAGTTATATGAGCCTCCCCGCTTACAAGCAATATGCTATCATAACCCATTTGCTTTAAGCAATCCACTTCACTCAGTATCTCTTTATCAGTAAGTGTTTTCCTGGGTATTTTATTGCTAAGGCTAAAACCGCAATAGGTGCATATATTCTGGCACTCGTTAGACAGGTATAGGGGTATATACATCTGTATGGTCTTACCAAAACGCTTTTGGGTAATACGATGACTCAATTGTGCCATCTGTTCCAAATAGGGTAGTGCAGCAGGAGATATCAATGCTTTAAAATCTTCCAGCGTTCTGTAAGGGGCTCTCAAAGCATTCTCCACATCACAGGCTTGTTTGGCATAGATACTATGCTTCATGTCGTCCCAATTGTGTTGCTCAAAAATATCTACAAAGCTCATAATGAATTCAAAAATGATGTTAAAGGACTGCTCGCTTCAGCATGTACTGCTTTTGCAAGCCTTGCTTCATATGCCATTCTCCCTGCTTCTACAGCTAGCCTAAATGCTCTTGCCATTAATACAGGGTTTTCAGAAACGGCAATGGCAGTATTCACCAAAACCGCATCAGCACCTATTTCCATTGCCTTGGCAGCATCGCTTGGCGCCCCGATACCAGCGTCAATCACTACCGGCACTTTGCTTTGTTCTATAATTATCTGCAAAAAATCTATGGTCTTCAATCCTTTATTACTGCCAATAGTAGAGCCCAGGGGCATCACAGCGGCCGTTCCGGCATCTTCCAGTCGTTTACACAATACAGGGTCTGCATGTATATAAGGCAAAACAATAAATCCTTTTTTTGCCAGTTCCTCAGTTGCTTTTAAAGTCTCTATAGGGTCCGGCATCAGGTATTTGGGGTCAGGATGTATCTCGAGTTTTAGCCAGTTGGTCTCCATGGCCTCCCTTGCCAACTCTGCTGCAAATATGGCTTCTTTTGCATTGCGCGCTCCAGAGGTATTGGGCAATAAATTGAACTGTGCGTGGTTCAGATGCTGCAAAATATCATCTTCATTGTTATGAATATCTATGCGCTTCAAGGCAACGGTAACAAGCTCACTGCCACTCTCCAAAAGCGCTTCCCTCATCAGTTTATTACTACTGAATTTACCCGTACCGGTAAATAGTCTCGATCCAAATATTTTATCTGCAATTTGTAACATGATCTTATCTTTTTGTATTGCCGGTATTTTCATCTGGCAATTATTTCATTTATTCTTTTTATTTCATTATGCATATCTGCGGAGTTTGCAATTGCCCCTGACATCGCAATGCCATGTATCCCTGTTTCCATCAGCTTCGGAATATCCTCTGTCGTAATACCTCCTATTGCAATGATGGGTATATCAATACCTTTTTTTGCACAGTCACTCATTATTTTTTGGTAGCCTTCTATTCCTAAGATCGGGCTCAGGTTTTTCTTGGTACCGGTAAAACGAAACGGTCCAAGCCCAATATAATCAGCGCCATTTTTCACATGGCCAACTACATCCTCAATAGTATTAGCTGTCGCGCCTATAATCATTTTACTCCCTATTTTCCTTGCTTCATCCACCGGCATATCTTCTTTTCCCAAATGCACACCGTCTGCTCCTATTTTCCTGGCTATATCGGGATGGTCGTTCATGATCAGTTTTACTTTGTGTTGATCGCAAATTTCCCTTGCCTGTATCGCCTGTTCTAATATTTCTTCGTCTGTTTTATCTTTTATTCTTAACTGCACCCATTTTATACCTGCTTCACAAGCAGCGTTTATACAGCGCAGATGCGTATATATCTCGTTTTCCTGTGTAATAAAATGCAGTTTCTCTATCATCATTCTATTATTAATATTCCTTGAGCCATTGAGTATTTAAATTATGCGACCCTAATAAACCTGTACCGGATGACAAATATTGTTCTGTATATTTTTTCCCTTCCCTGCATGCTACCGGTAATGAATACTCTTTTGCCAGGAAAGCAGTTATGGCAGATGATAATACACATCCCGAACCATGCTTGGGATAAACCATTCCATTTCCAGGACTATAAACAGTCCTTACTCCTTCCGAATATAAATGATCAAAACCCTTTCTCGTTTCACTATGTCCCCCTTTCAAAAAAACATTAGAGGCTGCCGGATGCTCCAATACAGATTCTTCATCGACAAACAGTTTTTCAAATTCCGGCAGGTTAGGTGTTACAAGGTAAACCAATTCCAATAAGTCTTTTAACGGGATTTCATTTTTAAAAAATGTAAATCCCGAGCTTGACTTCAGTATAGGGTCCCAAACAATTTTAGCTTCAGGGTTGTATTGGATAATATGTTTTTTTATTGTTGTAAAAACCTCACTGTTTTCTATGATGCCTATCTTAAAATAACCCACCTCAAAGCGTTTCAATAAAATATCCATCTGCTCTAGTATCGCTTCTATAGGTATCCATTTCACTGACACAACTTCCTTATCATTTTGAATCGTATTTGCGGTCATCACGCCAAACCCCTGAACATTGAGTTGCTCAAATGTTTTGATATCGGCAAGAATACCTGCGCCGCCACTAGGGTCGAAGCCCGCTATACTCATTACTATAGGCCGTCCTGGGTTCATCTCAAAACATTTTCTTTATTAACAGCCAGCAATAATTCTTTTACTCGTTCCGCTGCACTTTCTCTGTAGTTCCATACATATCCAAGCGCTACCACTCCATAATATCCATTTCTTAGCGCCTGTCCAGCATTGTCAGAGTTGATACCCCCTAATGCATAAATTTTCTTGTTGCTTAAATCGACAGGCACTTGCTTTAATTCCTCATTAGCAGTATAGTCCGTTTTAGAAATGCTATCAAAAACCGGGCTTATAAAACAATAGACGCAGCTATCTATCACTTCCCTCGCTTCCTCCCAATTATGTACCGAACATGAAACAGGGACTGCGCAATTTTTATACTGTGTATAATCCTTAAACGAAACATGCAAACCTCCCAACTCATATTTCTCTGCCAGTTCCGGCTGGTAATGAATAACTAATTTCTTTCTCCACTCTTGAGGTACTTCTTTAACTAAACACTCTAATTCTTCTTTGCTTGCTTTGGGTTTTCTGATATGCAGTTTTTCAACCCCCGCAGCCAATAGCTCCAGCCAGCAGCCCACTTCGTCCAGCCTTATCGCATCATCCGTTATAACTATCAGCCTACTCATTGTTTAATAAATTCAACATGTCACCTCTTCGGAGAGGCCGGGAGAGGTCAACTATAAATCTGGTACCCTTCTTTTTTAAATACTTCGGCCATTTCATTCAAGCCATCTTCAACTGCTTTTTCTTCATTCTCAATTCCTTTTTCAAGGGCGTATTTGCGCACATCCTGAGTTATCTTCATACTACAAAAATGAGGCCCGCACATGGAGCAGAAATGCGCGATCTTGGCTCCTTCGGCAGGCAGCGTCTCATCATGAAAATCTTTAGCAGTCTCAGGGTCCAAAGACAAATTGAACTGGTCCTCCCACCTGAACTCAAACCTTGCTTTGCTCAAAGCATTATCCCTGTGTTGCGCTCCGGGGTGCCCCTTAGCAAGGTCTGCCGCATGTGCAGCTATTTTATAAGCAATTACGCCATCTCTTACATCTTTTTTATCCGGCAAGCCCAAATGCTCTTTAGGTGTTACATAACAAAGCATAGCCGTACCGAACCATCCTATCATAGCCGCACCAATAGCTGATGTGATATGGTCATAACCCGGAGCAATGTCTGTAGTCAAAGGCCCCAATGTATAGAAAGGCGCTTCATGACATACCTGCAATTGCCGCTCCATATTTTCCTTTATCATGTGCATGGGCACATGCCCCGGACCTTCTATCATCACCTGCACATCATGTTCCCATGCTATTTTGGTCAGCTCTCCCAAAGTGTCCAGTTCTGCAAATTGCGCCGCATCATTGGCATCTGCTATTGAACCCGGCCTTAAACCATCGCCTAAAGAAAAGGATACATCATAAGCCTTCATGATCTCGCATATCTCATCAAAATGAGTGTAGAGGAAATTCTCTTTATGATGTGCCAGGCACCACTTAGCCATTATCGATCCCCCGCGCGATACAATACCCGTTACTCTTTTCGCAGTTAACGGAATATAGCGCAGCAATACCCCCGCGTGTATGGTAAAATAATCAACACCTTGCTCAGCTTGTTCTATCAGGGTATCCCTGAATATCTCCCAAGTTAGGTCTTCGGCCTTGCCATTTACTTTTTCAAGCGCCTGGTATATGGGCACAGTTCCTATTGGTACCGGTGAATTCCGTATGATCCATTCCCTTGTTTCGTGAATATTCTTCCCGGTAGAGAGGTCCATAACTGTATCAGTACCCCAGCGTATGGACCATACCATCTTTTCAACTTCTTCTTCTATAGAGGACGCTACTGCAGAATTGCCTATATTGGCATTTATCTTAACCAAAAAATTCCGCCCTATTATCATCGGCTCCGTTTCGGGGTGGTTGATATTGGCGGGAATAATGGCCCTGCCTGTTGCAACCTCATCCCTTACAAATTCCGGCGTGATGTATTTTACCGGAGTATTAGCGCCAAAACTATGTCCTTTATGTTGATTCCAAGTCGTATTGTTTTTATCAAACAATTCATCTATACGCTGGTTCTCCCTAATAGCTATATATTCCATCTCGGGAGTGATGAGGCCTTTTTTTGCATAGTGCAACTGGCTTACATTTTGTCCTTTTATTGCCCTTAAAGGTTTGCGTAGATTTTTAAAATAAAAACTGTTATTGCCATCACCATTCAGGCTGCGGGTATATTCAGAACTGTTGCCCGGCAATTGCTCCACATCACCCCTGTGCAGTATCCATTGTTCGCGCAGCCTCTCGATGCCTTCATACAAATCAATCTTTGCATCAGGGTCTGTAAAAGGCCCGCTGGTATCATAAACAGTTACTGCCGCATTTTTTTCTATAATGCCATTACCTGTATCCCTGGTATCACTAAGGCTTATCTCCCGCATCGCCACATGTATAGGGTGCAATTTGCCCTTCACATATATCTTCCGTGATCCCGGCAATGGTTTCCTGCTTATATTTTCGGTAACAGGCAGTTTTTCATTTTTCATGCTTAATTTTTTTAAAAGATTTTGAATAGTTCACTACTGTCAATCAGCTAATCATCACATCAGCTAATTAGCTAATCAACTTTATCCTCCCTGAGTAGCGCGAATAATCGTTATACTGTCGTTTGATTTTAAAATGTAGTCAGCCCAGCCATCACGCGGCGCAACAGAATCGTTCACTGCAACAGCTATACCTTTAGAATCATATAAACCCTGTTGTTCCAGCAAAGCCTGCAGGCCGCAGTTGTCAGCCACATCAAAAACCGTATTATTGATCCGTATCTCCATATGGAAGCTATTTACTTTAGAGATACAAGGAAAATGGAGGAGGCTACTTTTTCCTACGCCGGCATTAACCGTACAGGTTCTGAGGGTATCATCTCAGCCATTTCTGGCACCCCTAAAGTGTTGTTAGCACAAACCTACGGAGATTTGATGGAATGAGAGGGAATTTATTTTAAGCTGGAAATCAGTCCCATCAAAGCCGTCATTCCGAACGGAATGCAGCGGTAGCGAAATGTAGTGAGAAATCTCCTGAGATTAAGATGGGTTGCTTAATAGCTGTAAATCACTATTGTACTAACCGCTATTCCTCAGGAGATTTCTCACTTCGTTCGGAATGACGGTACATATTGGGCTTAATCTTTAATAGCTTTTTCTATCAGGGCAGCATCTTTTTTTGTCCATATACCTGAAAACTCATGTGCAGAAGGCTTTTTCTTTTTCCCGGTTTTTTTAAGCACCGATTCCAGTTCATTTAAAGTAGCTTCATTACTTACTTTGAGCACTTCTTCAATAAGTTGTATTTTTCTTGCTTCTGTGCACATATTTGCAATTTGACTTATCAAAAATACTAAAAAAGATGGAACGGCTCATTCCTTTACTATCTTTCTCACAACCCTAACTCCCTCTCCTTCGGAGAGGGCCGGGGAGAGGTCTAGTATATACACTCCGCTCGCCAATCCCTCCATCTCCACACTATTACTGCCCCTTACCAAAACTCCTTGCTGCACTACCACACCAACCATATTGCTTATAGCATAATGAGTGCCTGTTGCTACCTTATCTATACGCAGCACCCCATTTACAGGGTTGGGGTAAATATTGATGGAGGTATTTGCTGTTATATTATTTACTGAGGCAGTATGACCACAAGAAGTATCGAAAGTAACTTTACGGATACGCTGATTCGATTCATCATCAATATATAAGTTATTGCAAGTATCCAAAGCGATACTTTCAGGAGAATTAAGCTGAGCGGATGTTGCTGGAATATTGTCACCGTTATATCCAGAGATACCAGTACCTACAACTGTATAAACATGTCCTGACAGATCTAATTTGCGCACTCTTTGATTTCCCCCATCAACTATATATATAGCCCCATTTTTATCAATCCTAACGTCTGAAACACTTGTTCCTACCGCTAAAGCTTGTAAACCTTCTCCATTATAATAGCTTAAACCGCTACCAATTACAGTACTAATAATTCCGGTGGTCTTGTCTACTTTTCTCAATCTGTTATTGCCATAATCTGCAATAAATAAATTGTTCAAAGAATCACAAGTCAAGCCCCATGGACCAAATATTGCGGTTGTATCTGCAAGCCCACCATCGCTGCTATAAGTATGGCTACCATTGCCTGCCACAGTATTAATAATGCCGGCAGTATTGACTTTTCTTACTCTATTGTTCTCATTATCGGCTATATACATATTATTGTCCCGATCAAAACAAACATAAACTGGATAATTTAAGGAAGCATTTATTGCCAAGCCACTGTCACCCGTAAAACCTATATTTCCATTGCCAGCAACAGTAGTAATAATACCTGTATTCTTGTCAATCTTTCTGATCCTTTGGTTATCATGATCTGCAATAAATATATTTCCAGAAGAATCTAATGCGACATCCGTAGGTCCATTTAGCATTGCAGCAGTAGCCAGACCACTATCCCCTGAAAAGCCATTATTGGATTTACCAGCAATGGTGGTAATAATACCATATGTATCTATTTTCCGTACCCTATTCCATAGCCTAATCGAAAAATAATAATTACCTTCTTTATCAAAATCACCACCAGTAGAATAGTTAATGTGAGCCAAAGTAGCAAGGCCACTATCTCCACTATATGCACCTGCACCTACTCCAGCAAAAGTTGTAATAATTTGCCCATTCGCAAAAGAGGGTAATAAAAGAAGAATGAATAGGATTTTTTTCATAGTATTTGTAATAATATAAAGATATGGTTTTAATCTAAAAATAAAAATAATTATTATACTATTCTGTCTATGATTAAACCTTTTTTTGTACATTTGTAATTATTAAAAACTAAAATCTGATGAGCACTTTAGAGCTAAAAGTTTATGAAATATTCAAAAACAAACTTGGTGAAAAAGAAGCCGAGGCTGTTATTGAGTATTTCGATGCTAAAGCGGAAGAAAAATATAATCAGAAAAAAGATGTTTTGCTCACCAAAGAAGATAAAGTAGAACTCATATCAAAAATAGAAAGTACAAAGACAGAAATGATAAAATGGTTTGTAGCTTTCTTTATTACTTTAGTTTTAATGATTGTAGGGTTATATTTTAGAAAATAATCCTACGTTGTCATAATCCACAAAATGACAAAATCTTTATCCATTTTTATCCCTTCTTTATCCATAGGTAATTTAATAAAAAATTGATTATCAATAAATTATTTCAATTTTATCCCTTTTTGCAGAAAAAAACCTTTGTGGATAAACTGGCGTTGGAGAAAAACAGGGGATAGTATTTTTAAGAGCTTATTAATTTAACCTCGGCAGTCATGGTTTGGTAAAACTCACCATGACAGAAGTCGGTGTCAAAAATATTGACAAATGTACGAAATTGAAACAGGGAAAACAAATATTTGTTGATAGGAAGTAATCTCCTTCGCTTGAAAAAAGCTTCGGCGGACGAAGGAAAACTCAAGCTTATTGTAATGCCCTGGTTGACTTATTAACCAATTAACTATTTAACTAAATCCCCAATTATTATATCGTCAAATTGCCGAATTTGATTATCTTTGCAGTCCCAAAAATCTACTTAAAAAGGAGGAACTAAAATTTGGAAGAAAATCAAACTATCCAAGATCAAACATTTGAACAATCAAATGAATCATCTAACAGTGATTCAGGCTCTCAAAGAATTGAACAAGTCATCTCAACATCTCACGATGATTTTGACTGGAGCGTGGACAAACGCAATGTTGCTACGTATCCTAAAGAAGAGCGCGCAAAACTTGAAAGTATTTATGACACTACTTTCAAAACCATTGAAGAATCAGAACTGCTTCAAGGTAGTATTGTCGGCCTTACCAAGACCGACGCCATCATCAATATCGGCTTCAAATCCGATGGATTGGTTTCACTCAATGAATTCCGCGACTGGCCCGATATGAAGATCGGCGATGAAGTGGAAGTAATGGTAGTGGAAAAAGAAGACAGGAGCGGACACCTGCACCTGAGCCGCAAACTGGCACGCCAGTTGCGCGCATGGCAGAAGATCGTTGACTTCTACAAGACCGGCGAAATTGTTACAGGTACTATCACATCTAAGACCAAAGGCGGCCTTATTGTGGATGTGTACGGACTGGAAACCTTCCTGCCCGGCTCGCAGATAGACGTGAAGCCCGTTACCGACTACGACCAGTACGTAGGTAAGACCATGGACTTCAAGGTTGTTAAGATCAACGAAACTATACGCAACGCCGTAGTATCTCACAAGGCGCTTATTGAAAGCGATATTGAACAACAACGCAGCGTTATCATTTCCCAGCTTGAAAAAGGACAGGTACTGGAAGGTACTGTTAAGAATGTTACCGACTTCGGTGCATTTATTGACCTGGGCGGTGTTGACGGCTTGTTATATATAACTGATATTAGCTGGGGACGTGTAACACACCCGAGCGAAGTATTATCCAATGGCCAGAAACTGAATGTGGTGGTTCTCGACTTCGATGACGAGAAGAAACGCATCAGCTTGGGCCTCAAACAACTCACTCCTCATCCTTGGGATAACCTGCCTGCTGAAATTGTAGAAGGCGCTCACATAAAAGGCAAGGTGGTGAACATTGAAGATTATGGCGCATTCCTGGAAATTATGCCCGGCGTAGAAGGCCTGGTGCACGTTTCAGAGATAACATGGTCTTCACAGCCTATCAACGCGAAGGAATTCTTTAAGATGGGTGAAGAGCATGAAGCTGTAGTGGTAACACTTGATAAAGATGAGCGCAAGATGAGCTTGTCCATCAAGCAGATGTCACAGGATCCATGGGATACTATCGAAACAAGGTTCCCTGTTGAAAGCCGTCACACCGGTGTAGTGAAGAACATCACTCCTTATGGCGTATTCGTAGAACTGGAAACAGGCATCGGCGGTATGATCCACATCAGCGACCTGAGCTGGATCAAGCGTTACAACCATCCGGGTGAATTCACAAAAGTTGGTGAGAAGATAGATGTTATGATCCTCTCTATTGATAAAGAGAACCGCAAACTTTCTCTTGGACATAAACAACTGGAAGAAGATCCATGGAATACTTTTGAAACCATTTTCCCCATTGGTTCTCTGCACGAAGGCAGCGTAACGAGAAAAGACGAGAAGGGCGCTACAGTGCAATTGCAATATGGCCTTGAGGCTTATGCTCCGGCACGCCACCTGCGCAAAGAGAACGGTGCTAATGTAGAATTGGAAGAAACACTTCCTTTCATGATCATCGAGTTTGATCGCAACGATAAGCGTATCATGGTATCTCATACCAAGGTTTGGGAACAATCTAAAGCTGAAGAAAAAGAGGCTGCTAAAAAAGAAGCTACTGCTGAAGGCGAAAAGACCAAGAAAGCAGTTAAGAACATTCAAAGCAAGGTTGAGAAACCCACATTGGGCGATATAGATGCACTCGCCGCTATTAAAGACAAAATGAAGAAAGCTGAAGAAGGCAATTAGTATGGCTTTAGCTGAACTGAATAATTAAAGGCTGCCTCATTTTTCTGAGGCAGCTTTTTCTTTCTATTCTAAACAAGAATCACTAACTTGTATAACCTTAATTGTTTGCAAATGAACAAAGCAATAAAACTATTGCATTTACACTTTATAAGCCTGTTTACGTTTGCTGTTCTTATAGCATACCCTTTATCCATGTTCGCACAGGTTAAGGAGATAGACAACACTCTTTATTTAAAAGGGGCTAAAGTATTACCTGTGCCCAATGCAAAACAATGGATAGATAGTATGAATAGTTCTGGAGAAAAATTTCCTGTCCAGGTTTTGCTGCAGTTTACAGGTATACCTACAGCCCAGCAAAGAGAATTGTTGCAAGGAAAAGGCATCAGCCTTTTTGAGTATATACCTAACAATGCTTTTGTTGCCACCATATCCTTCCCGCTTGATACAAATAAGCTTAGTTCTGTTCCGCTTAGCAGCATCGTTCCTGTAAGTGCAAGCTGGAAAGCCGACGCCTATTTATGGCAGAAGGTAAATCAGAACATAAATAGTAATGTTGAAGTACTTGTTTCGTTTTGTGATGGTATTGACAGCAAGTCTGCAAAAGCCTTTATAGAGCAATTAGATGGTCAGTTAGTGCCGGGAAATCTGGAGGATTTTGGCAATTACAAAGTGAGGATCGCAGCCAATAAAGTAAAGCAGGTGGCGCAATGGTATGGCGTTAAATACATCAGTCCCATTACAACTAATACACCCCTTGATATTGATGCTAAGGCTGCGGCTAAAGTAGATCTTGTTGCCCGGCCTTACTCATTGGGTGGATATAATTTACTGGGAGACAGCGTGACTGTTGGAGTAGGGGATAATACTTCGGGGTTCTATCATATTGATATGGTTGACAGGGTTATTAACTATAACCCGGCTCCTCTCACTAATCACGGGGTCCATATTAACGGCATTATAGGCAGCGCCGGTATTGTTAATCCGCTGGCTGAAGGTACTGCCTGGCATGCAAAGTTAGTAGACCACCTGTATGATAATGTACTTGCCTACACGGGCGTAATGAACAAAGTGCACAATATGACGATCACCAATAATTCTTATGTAGTTATTGAAGGGGATTGCAGTTATGCAGGCACTTATGACGCTTATTCGCAACTGGTTGACCAGCTTTCCAACCAGTACAAGACAGTATTGCACGTTTTTGCTGCGGGTAATGATGGTTATCTTACCTGCAATCCTTACCCTACCACTTATGCCACCACCTGTGGCGGATACCAGCCCGCCAAGAATAATGTTTGTGTGACAAGCACCGGCCAGTTCTATAATGCAGATTCCACATCCCGCGGGCCTGTAAAAGACGGGAGATTGAAACCTGATTTGTGTGCACTGGGTTTTAATGTGTTTTCATGTATCGGCACAACCGGTTATGAATCTGCCAGCGGCACCAGTATGGCCTCACCGGGGGTTGCGGGAGTTGTAGCCCTTATAGAACAACGCTATAAGCAATTGAATGGTGGCGCCAATGCCAGAGCCGATATTATGAAAGTGCTCCTGCTGAACGGCGCTATGGATATCGGCAATCCCGGCCCGGATTATTATTATGGTTTTGGCTTTGCCGATGCCTCGCATTCTATAAGCATGCTAAACAATAACTATTACACTACAAACGTGGTTACGAACGGCGGCATCAAAACAATAAATATAACCGTGCCTGCTAATACAGCACAACTGAAGGTAATGCTGTCCTGGTGTGACGCTCCGGCTAGTTTAATGGCGTCAAAAGAATTAGTGAATGATCTTGACCTGCAGGTTAAGGGGCCCGACTCAATATTACACAGGCCTTTGATACTCGACCCTAGTCCTGCCAATGTTATGAAAAATGCGATAGAAGGGGAAGACCATCTGAATAATACGGAACAAGTTACAATCAATAATCCGGTAGCAGGTACCTATACCATTTCGGTAATAGGACATAATTTACCCTCATTGGCGCAGGACTACGCTATTGCTTATGATTATATCCCCAAAGGCATTCATGTTACATTTCCCGTTGCAGGATCACAGATTAATTACCCTGATCTTTTTTTCGCTTTCTGGAATGCTTCCAATGATTCGAATTTGTTTACGCTTCAGTATTCTATTGACAGTGGCGTTAATTGGATCACTTATTTGGATAATATAGCGGCAAACCAGCGCAATTTTTACTTTACGCCGTCCAATATAAACTCTTCCAAATGTTTCGTAAAACTAATTAGAAAAAATACCGGAGAACAATCTATATCAGGGCCTTTTATCATTAGCAAAAAAATTGACGTGCAGCTTGACTCAATACAATGCCCTGGCTATATAAGTATTTACTGGGATACTGTCTCGAATGCCAGCTCTTACAAGGTTTTGCGAAAATATGGCCCTTATATGCAAGTCGTGGACTCAACCACTAATCCCAATTACGTCTTTTCAGGTCTCTCGCAGGATAGCTTATATTATGTATCGGTAGCCCCTGTATTAAATGGAGTAACAGGGTATAGAAGTAATGGGATCAGCCGCCAGCCTAATACCGGTAATTGTGCTGAAAGCTATTCAAACTACGACCTTGCAATTGAGCAAATACTCGCTCCTAACAGCGGCCGTAAGCTTACCAGCATCCAGTTGGGTACAAACGAAAATCTTGTACTAAAAGTGTGGAATCTGTATAGCACTACATGCTATGCTTATATTGTTTCTTATAAGATAAATAACGGCGCCTGGCGTGCAGACACGTTCACTTCAAATCCGATACCTACACATAGTTCAATCAACGTTACTGTACCGGGCTTAGACCTGTCGGCTACAGGTAACTATAAGATTACCGCAGCTATTACCAATGTATTGCCAGACCCGGTTCATCTCAATGATACCGTCACAGAATATATCACTCATTTTACCAACAATGCCATTGACCTCACCGGTCCCTTTATTGATGGTTTTGAAAATATAGGCGTGACCACAAAGGATCAGAATTATATTGGCGTCTCATCTTACTGGGATTATGCTACAAGCACTGATTCGGGCCGTATAAGAACTTTTGTAAATGATAGCATACTCATTACAGGTAACAGATCTGTGAGTATGGATGCAATTGTGAACATGTCATCAGGCAATCAAAATTATTTTACGGGCACTTTTAACTTGTCTAATTACAGTGCTGCTAATTCGGAACTGCGCATAAGTTTTGATTATAACCTGCACGGTATTCCTAAAACCGCAACAGGCAACCAGGTATGGGCACGCGGTAATGATACTTCGCAATGGGTGAATATATACACCTATAACATGTCTGCAATACCTGGTAAAGCGAATCATTCAGGCACCTTATCATTATCTGACGCCCTGCTTCAGCATAACCAGAATTTCTCGACCAGTACCCAGGTGCGTTTCGGGCAGAATGATACTTCATTGATAGCGATGAAGAATTACGGTAATGGCACTACTCTTGACAATTTTTCAATTTACACAGTCCAGAACGATGTTGCTCTTGTGAAGATCATTTCTCCGCAACAGCAAGATTGCGGATTAGGGAACAATGCGCCTTTAACAGTGCAAGTTAAAAATGGAGTAAACCTGTTGCAAAATAATATTCTCATATTTTATCAATTAGATAACGGGGCTATTTATGCTGATACCATTGCAACCCTTGCTCCTAAAGACTCTGTTAACTATACTTTTAAAGAGAAGATGGATGTATCTTTATTGGGCACACGCAAATTAAATGTATGGATTAGCAACACAGGTGATACTTATCATGGCAACGACAGTATTCTGAACTATGTTTTTCATAATCAGCCATTAATTAGTTCTTTCCCTTATTTGCAGGATTTTGAAGCAAGCGATGGGTATTTTTACTCAGATGGTATCAATGACTCCTGGCAATATGGTACTCCGGCTTCGCCGAAGATACATAAAGCAGCAAGTGGCGCCAAAGCATGGAAGACCAACCTGACAGGCACTTATAATAACCTTGAAACGTCTTACTTGTATTCCCCCTGTTTTGATATTTCGGGTTTGACCAGCCCTATGTTGAGCTTTAGTTTTGCCCAGGAAATTGAGAACTGTGGTGCTGTTCTATGTGATGCAGGCTATATGCAATACTCTTATGATGGTATAGTTTGGACAAAATTGGGTTCAACTGGGCAGGGTACTAATTGGTATGATTCCAGTTTCAATGTGTGGAATGAACTTGGAAACACCCGATGGCATGTTGCTTCTATTTCTTTGCCTGCAAGTACCTCGCCTATACGTCTGCGATTTGTTCTGGCATCAGACCAGGGAACAACATTTGAAGGTATGGCTATAGATGATATTCATATTTTTGACCGCACTTATCCAATATATTCCGG
>Ga0207086_1140_pt1 | contig 15581 bp, 15 predicted proteins | sample Alteio_BWMinHeat_54_FD_153540 | JGI IMG/M metagenome (GOLD analysis project Ga0207086, IMG submission 153540) | Enriched cells from forest soil in Barre Woods Harvard Forest LTER site, Petersham, Massachusetts, United States -... | ecosystem: Environmental > Terrestrial > Soil > Temperate forest >... | reverse complement strand
ACTCGGCATTGCTCTCGCGTTGTCAGGTTTACACGCTAAAACCTTTGAATGAAGAAGATTTACTAAAGCTGGTTGATCAGGCATTGAAGCGAGATGATGACTTGAAGAAAAGAAAGATTATGATTAAGGAGCATCAAGCACTTTTGAATATTTCAGGAGGTGATGCCCGCAAACTTTTAAACCTTGTTCAGTTGATCAGTGAGTCTATCAACGGTGATATTGAAGTTACAGACGAACTGGTTATCAACACTGCTCAGAAGCATATAGCAATTTATGACAAGAGTGGTGAGCAGCATTATGATATTATTTCTGCTTTCATCAAATCGTTGCGTGGAAGCGACCCCAATGCTGCAGTATATTATCTCGCCCGAATGATTGAAGGTGGCGAAGATGTAAAGTTCATAGCTCGCAGAATGTTGATCCTCGCAAGCGAAGACATTGGAAATGCTAACCCTACGGCATTGGTGATGGCTAATAGTACGTTTCAGGCTGTGGATGTTATAGGTTATCCTGAGGCACAACTCATTTTATCACAATGTGCCATTTATTTGGCGTGCTCTCCTAAAAGTAATTCTGCTACCGTGGCCATCGGCAGTGCAATGAAAACTGTGAATGAAACTGGTGATCTTCCGGTTCCATTATCCATTCGCAATGCACCCACCAAACTTATGAGGGACATGGATTACGGCAAGGATTACAAATATGCACACAGCTTTGAAAATAATTTTGTGGACATGGAATTTCTGCCAGATCAAATTAAGGGCACTAAATTTTTTGAACCCGGAAAAAATCCTCGTGAAGAGGAACAACGAATTTTTTTGAAGAAGTTATGGAAAGAGAAGTATGGATATTAGAAACCAAGAAATTTGATGCAACGCTTAATTTTTGAATCACCTCCTGCTTTTATTTTATTCTGTGTTTTGCTCGGATTGGGTTATGCCTACGTGCTTTATCGTGGCAAGCAGACATGGAATAAAAGAATAAACCAATTGCTGTTTGCTGTTCGTGCGATTATTGTTGCTTTGGTTTCATTTCTTCTCATCGGGCCGGTTCTCAAGTTGACCAACAATATTTTTGAAAAATCAACTTTGGTCTTTCTTGTTGATAACTCAACTTCGCTGAGAGAAAATAGTGATTCGTTGAAGCTTCGGAATGAATTGCTTGAAACAGCAAAGCAACTGCGCGAGCAAGGATATGAGATTGTTTGGAAAGACCTTTCCGGGAAAGAGATCGATAAGATAAAATTTGAAAATAAATCTTCTGATTTAAATGGAGCGCTACGCAATGTGACATCAGATTACGAGGGCAAAAATTTGGCCGGTATTGTAGTGCTTACTGATGGCATCTACAACTCGGGCGCTTCACCACTCTATACTCCATGGCATGTTCCAATCACCACTGTTGGAATTGGAGATACTATCGAACATGCAGATTTGATTTTGAAAAATGTGGCTTACAATAAGATTGCTTACCAAGGCAATCGCTTCCCAGTTCGAGCGGAGGTTGCCATTCAAAATATGCCCCACCAAGATGTCGTAGTTTCCATTTTTCATAATGGCTTATTGCTCAGTCAGCAAAAAAAGAATACCGAGAAAAAGTTGTTTCTACAATTCGATTTTTTGGCTGATGCAAAAGACAAAGGAATACAGCGATGGGATGTTTTGGTGGAGCCATCTGCTCATGAAACAAATTTGAAAAACAATCGCACAAGTATTTTTGTTGAGGTAGTTGAAGGTCGAAAAAAAATCTTGGTGATCGCCCCATCGCCGCATCCTGATATAAAGGCTTTGCGTACTATGGTTGAAAAAAACCCCAATTATGAATTGATCCTTCACATACCAGGAGTCACTAAAACAGATCCTTCATTTTTGCAACCTGGAGCTGCTGAGTTAGTAATTTTTCATCAGGCCTTTGATCAAGAGAATAAAACCGCCGCTTTATTTTCACAGTTGAATAAGGGAAAATCCTCGGTACTTCTCATCATTGGCAATAAAACTAATTTGCGACAACTGCAGGGTAACGGAATACCTTTGAATTTTGTAAGCCCGGCGCAAAAAGATGAAGCAACTCCTATCATCAATTCTTCTTTTCATGATTTCGAATTTTCTGAAAACAGCAATGGTGTTTTTTCTCGCTACCCTCCAGTTCAAGTTCCCTTCGGCAAATTTTCTTATCCTTCTAATGCCCAAGTGCTGCTTAATCAACGCATAGGCAGTGTTGCGACAGACAGGCCGATGTTACTTTCGTGGGAAGATAATGGCCGTAAAGTGGCTGCATTCATTGGCGATGGACTCTGGAAATGGAGATTGGATGAATTCTCTACTTCTGAAAAAACTGAAATTTTTGATGAGACCTTTTCGAAATTGATTCAGTATTTGAGTACGATTGGGGACAAACGCAAATTCAGGTTCTTCCCTGTGTTAAATGAATTTACAGATTCGTCACCAGTAGTTTTCGAAGGTCAGGTTTACAATGATTTGTTTGAAAAAGTTTATGGAAATAAAATTGACTTGAAATTAACTGATGAGAAAGGAAAAGCTTCCACTTACAATTATACACTTAGTCCTGGTGGAGAACGCTATCGCGTGGGAGGATTAAAAGAAGGAGCTTATCGATTCACAGCAACAACTGACATTAACTCCAAACGTGAAGTAGTTTCCGGGCAATTTCTAGTCAAAGAACAAAATATTGAACCGCTGAATGTGGTTGCTGATTTTGGTTTGTTAAGAAAACTTTCGAAGGCGACAGGCGCGAAATTCTATAACTCTAATAGCTGGAATCAGCTAGTTGCAGATTTCAAGAAAACGGAGCCTAAGGAATTAATTCACTCAGAAGAATCATTCAATCCACTCATTCATGTAAAATGGTTTTTCTTTCTGCTGCTCTTGCTGGTTTCAACAGAATGGTTTTCCAGAAAATACTTAGGCAGCTATTAGATAAAATAGATTTTGAAGAGTGAGTTTTAAAGGTAAACGAATTCTCCGAACTCGCTTTTTATTGTAACCTTCTTTTCGAAAGACTTCTCTACTCGACCTACAACTTTGGCATCCACTCCAAAACTTTTTGAAAGTTGAATCACGTCATCGGCAAGTTTCTCATTCAAATAGATTTCCATCCGGTGGCCCATGTTGAATACTTTATACATTTCTTTCCAGTCAGTTCCGCTGCACGAGTGAATGAGTTTGAAAAGAGGAGGAGCTTCAAATAAATTATCCTTAATCACATGAAGCTGTTCGATGAAGTGCAGCACTTTTGTTTGAGCACCTCCGCTACAATGAACCATTCCGTGAATTTGTGATTTCAATTCCTTGAAAAGACTAATGGCCACTGGCGCATATGTGCGCGTAGGAGACAATACAAGTTTCCCAATATTTATTGGAACTTCTGGAATAGTGTCGGTTATTTTGTACTTGCCGGAGTACACGAGATTGCCAGTAACATTTGTGTCGAATGATTCTGGATATTTAGAAGCATACTCGTTGTGGAACACATCATGTCGTGCTGAAGTAAGGCCGTTACTCCCCATCCCACCATTGTATTCATTTTCATAGTTTGCTTTACCAAAGGAGGCTAAGCCAACAATTACATCTCCGGATTGAATGCGACTATTGTCAATCACATCACCTCTTTTCATTCTGGCTGTAACAGTGCTGTCGACAATAATTGTCCTAACAAGATCTCCAACGTCGGCAGTTTCGCCACCGGTACTTTGAATTTCCATTCCGTTCTGACGAAGCATATTGAGAACTTCTTCAGTGCCTTCGATAATGGCAGAAATGACTTCGCCAGGAATTAATTTTTTATTCCTTCCAATAGTTGAGGAAATCGCAATAGGCCCAGTCGCTCCAACACAAAGAAGATCATCGGTGTTCATGATGATCGCATCTTGCGCGACCCCTTTCCAAACACTTAGATCGCCGGTTTCTTTCCAATAAACATAAGCGAGCGAAGATTTTGTACCTGCGCCATCCGCATGCATGACGGTACAGTAATTCTCATCATGACCTAGTAGATCTGGAACAATTTTGCAAAATGCTTTCGGGAAGAGGCCCTTGTCTAAATTCTTAATGGCGTTATGTACATCTTCTTTTGAAGCTGAAACACCCCGTTGTGTATAGCGATCCGTGCTCAACGATTTATTATTTCAAAGTGACACCAACCCACAGGTAACCTGGAGACGATAGCGCGTTGTATTGAAAATTATAATTCTGTTGCGGTTGCTGCATACTTGGATTGCCATATGCACCGCCTCTTGAATAAGGGCTATAGCCAGTGTTGTTCGCTGATGGATTTTTGTTTTGAACAACAAGTCGTCCTGTTTCAAATTCAACCCCTAAAAGAGGCACTTCCTTTTTGTTGATGCCAAAAGCCTTAAACGGAATTTTTGCTTCATAGATATAGGCGCCATCATCTTGCGCGATAATCATCGCTTCAATGCCGTTGGCTAAGCCAAGTCGGCTTGACACAATATTTTCTTTAGCTAAACCAAGAAGTTCTACCACTTCAACATCGCTTATCAATTCCTTTTTCATTGCAATTCGGGCAGCCGCTTCTGTGCCGGGTGTAACCGCTTCAGGTTTTTCTTTTTTTATTTCACTCTCATCTTTTCCGATAGGGTATTTCAAACCAAGTTTACCTTTTCGTTTTCCTTTAGGATTAAGTTTTAGGTAAAGTCCAAATAATCCAATTTTTTGTTGCGTGAGATCATCGGCAACTTTCAATCGAAAATATAGATTCTCTTCATCGTTAGAGACATTGCTAAAAAACTTCCCGTTCGGATCGATCCACCACTCCATGGGCCAATCATCTACGCGTCCATCAATGACTGGTGGTTTGTCGAGTTTTACACTTTCGTGAACTCCTTTTTGAGCCACAACCGCGACAGAAGAAAGAAAGAGAATTAGGCCAAGGAATTTTTTCATACTGTTTATTTAAAATCCAAAATTAGAACAAAGCCAGATATCTTCATCTTGAAAATTGATTCAGTTTGCAAAATACTTCCCAAACAACGATGCCTAGGCAAACCGAGATGTTTAATGAATGCTTTGTGCCAGTTTGAGGGATTTCGATTGCGACATCCCCTAGATTGATAACCGATTCACTCACACCGTGGACTTCATTGCCGAAGACCAGGCAATATTTTTTTCCCTTTTCTAAATTAATTTTTTGAAGAGGAATACTTTCGCTTGTCTGCTCAATAATAACGATTTGATAGCCTTGGTCTTTCAATTTCATTGCAGCTTCTTCGGGCTTTTCAAAATACTCCCATACCACAGAGTCGGTTGACCCGAGGGCAGTCTTGTGAATCTCACGGTGAGGAGGAGTACCTGTAATTCCTGTTAGGTATATTTTTTCTATGCGAAAAGCATCGGCGGTGCGAAATGCCGAACCTACATTGTGCAAGCTTCGAACATTGTCTAGCAATATCGAGACTGGGAGTTTTTCAGCTTCTTTGAATTGATCGACAGAGATGCGGCCTAACTCTTCGAGTTTTAGTTTTTTCATTGAACCCAAAAATCAATCATCACCCTCAATACCCAGGCAAGTTACCTTGGCATGAGGCCAACTTTCCACACGTATTTTATCAAGATTGAAAAGCCAGGCTTTTTGTGCCTTCCATCGCTTTTGTTTGGATTGTTCAACCAGTGCTACAATTCCTGGCATGTCGGTTTCTCCATCCTTACAGGTGCCCACTTTAATTTCCTGGTTCTTTTGAATATTAGTTACTTCAACGATGTCAATCACTTTGATTTTATCATTTGTCATTACTTCGAAAAAAATCAAATTCGTAGTTTCCTTGCTAAACAGCGAAACACTTTTTTTCTCTTCATCATTTACGTCAGACAGCAGGGTGCCGCCAAGCGAGGTAAATCCTTTAAGTTGCGAAAACTCATTTTCGTTCGCACAAGTTTTGCCAATCAATGATTTCCATTGAGGTGACGCAAAGTTACCCTGTGCAATTGCAGAAGAACTGATCAATAATGCAATTAGTATAGCGCTATTTTTCATAGTCGAAAGATACTACCAAAGGCTGTTTTCGACAAGCCAAGTTCAAACCTCAATGAGATGGGCAGATTAGTTTAGTTGTCGTGTTAGTTGGATAATCTCTTTTGCTTCTCGCACATCATGGACGCGCAAAATGGAAGCACCTTTAATCAATGCGATTGTGTTGAGGGCAGTTGTTCCATTCAAAGCACTTTCAGGATTAGTTTTCAAAGTTCGCCAGATCATGGATTTACGCGAAAGCCCCACCATTATTGGTTTCTCAAAAATTTCAAAGCGATCAAGTTTACTTAGCAGTTCAAAATTTTGGTCTATTGATTTGGCAAATCCAAAACCTGGATCAATGATAATGTCCTTAACTCCCAGAACATGTAGCCTAAATATTTTTTGATGGAAGTAATCTATGATTTCTTTCAGAAGATTTTCGTAAGTGGTTTCTTTCATCATCGTCTGCGGAGTTCCTTTCATGTGCATTAGTATATAGGGTACTTGAAGCGAGGCAACTGTTGCAAACATGCGAGGATCCAAGTCTCCTCCGGAAATATCATTAATTAATGATACTCCTTCTTCAATGACACGCTTCGCAACACTTGCCCTGAAAGTGTCAATTGAAATGATAATTGTAGGAAAGTTTTTAGAAATCGTTTTGATGGCCGGCAAAACTCGACCTAGTTCCTCCTCTTCAGAAATGCTTTCAGCGCCAGGACGCGTTGAGTTACCGCCCACATCAATAAAATCAGCGCCTTCTGAAACCATTTTTTCGACTTGTTTCAAAATAGATGTTTCATCGGTGTATTTGAAGCCATCGTAAAAACTGTCAGGTGTAACGTTGAGAATGCCCATTATTTTCGGTTCAGTAAGATCAATAAGCCTGCCACCACCGTTCAGTGTTTTGTTGACCGAAAATATTTTACTTTGCATCTTTTTATGAATGATAAAACCGCTCACGAATATAAAGAGGTGATTGCTGCATGCAAAGCCTTGTTTTCCAAAAAGACGCACGATTATGGCACTGCATGGCGTGTATTGCGGTTGCCCTCAATTACCGATCAGATTTTTATCAAAGCGCAACGTATCAGAAGCATACAAGAGAAGGGTTCGCAAAAAATTGAAGACAGCATCAAAGACGAATTTATTGGAATCATCAACTATTGTTTAATTGCGATGATGCAAATGAATTTGATAAACTCGGAAAAAATGGAGATGAGTTTTGACGAACTCGAGCCGATGTATGATAAAGCTGCCAATGAGACCTTTGATCTGCTTCAAAACAAAAACCACGATTACGATGAGGCTTGGCGCGATATGCGTGTTAGCTCAATGACCGATATTATTCTTATGAAGTTGTTAAGAGTGAAACAAATTGAAGACATTGATGGTAAAACACTGGTGAGTGAAGGTATTAAGGCCAACTACCAGGATATGATTAACTATTCGGTGTTTTGTTTGGTAAAGATGTTCACGGACGACAGACAACAGTCCACGGCAACTCGGTAAGTTTTATGGCGTTCAAGTTCGAGAAATTAGAAGTATGGAGAGAATCTGTTGAACTAAGTTCTGCGGTTCATAATGTGACTCTATCATTTCCAAAGGATGAATTATATGTGTTGACGTCTCAAATAAAAAGAGCAGCCGATTCGGTTTCATTAAACATTGCTGAAGGATCAACTGGTCAAACGAATGCAGAGTTTAGAAGATTTCTAAGCTTTGCTATTCGATCAGGGATTGAGGTAATCGGTTGTATTTACTTAGCAAAAAAGAGAAATTTGATCAATGAAGACGATTTCAATTTTATTTTACTCGTCAACAGATAGTTTAGTCATGCGTATTCAAGCTCTCAAAAAATCTATTCCAATTAAATAACAACAAAAAACTGTGGTCTGTCGACCGCTGACAGTAGACTCTACCATATGCAAAAATTCTTTGACCAATTCTCGCGCTATTTTGTAGGCATACTTTTTATTTTCTCGGGGTTGATTAAGTTGAATGACCCGATCGGCACACAGATTAAAATGGAGGAATATTTTGAAGTCTTTGCCGATGACTTTGGTTCTTTCTTTAATCATTTCATTCCGTGGTCGCTGGAAATAGGAATGGTGATGATTGTGTTGGAAGTAGTATTGGGTGTAGCTATCTTGATTTTTTGGCGGATGAAATGGACGGGATGGATTCTGCTCTTGCTCATGTTATTCTTTACTTTTCTCACTTTTTATTCAGCTTATTTCAACAAGGTTACTGACTGTGGCTGCTTTGGTGACGCGATCAAGCTTACTCCCTGGCAATCATTTACAAAAGATGTGGTGCTGATTGGGTTCGTGTTTCATTTGTTCTGGTATAAGCATACTTATGTGCCCGCATTGCGCACGCGCGAAGGAGATGGTTTAGTAATTGGAGTGGCAACGCTCAGCTTGTTTCTAGGAGTATATGCCATCAATCATTTGCCTTTCATTGATTTTCGTGCGTACCGAATTGGCAATAACATCCCTCAACAAATGCTTCCTCAAGAGCAGCCTATAATCGAATATGTTTTTGAAAAGGATGGAAAAGAGATCAGATCCCAGAAATATTTATCCGAGGCCGGATATAAATATGTTTCTTCTAAAGTGCTAAATGAAGATAAAACGAAACCTAAAATCACAGATTACAGCGTTACTTCACCGGAAGGTGAAGACAAAACAGCTTATACATTTGAAGGGAACAAACTGATTATTGTTTTATTTAATGTTGACAAGGCCTCCACAAAAAACATCTCTGCCATTCGAGAGCTTACTCAAAAATTAGAAGGTAAAGTGGAATGCCTCATTCTTACTTCGTCAAGTAATGAATCTATAGATAAATTCAGACATGAAAATCAGTTGGCGGTGCCGTATTATTTTTCTGACGCCACGGTTTTAAAAACCATTATCCGATCCAATCCAGGTATTGCCCTATGGCAAAATGGAAATGCGTTGGGTAACTGGCATCACAACGACACACCTTCTGCTGAAGAAGTGATGAAACTGATTTCGGTAAAATGAAAATTTTTCTGATTGGCATGCCGGGTTCCGGTAAAACAACAACCGGAAAGTTATTGGCCGAAAAATTAAAATTGCCCTTTGTGGATTTGGATGTGGAAATTGAAAAATCAGAAGGTCAACCGATCAATCAAATTTTCGAAAAGAAGAAAGAGAAGTATTTCCGTGAAATCGAATCAACCATGTTAAAGAGTCTTTGCTCTTCTCCGAACAGCTTCGTAATGTCAACTGGAGGAGGAGCTCCCTGTTTTCATGACAACATGGAGCAAATGAATGATTCTGGTAAAACAATTTTTCTTGATGTTCCGGCAAAAGAAATTGCAAACCGCTTAGTGAAGACTAACTTAAATGACCGACCATTGTTCGCCAAGCTAAGTTCAGATCAACTCAAAGATAAAATTGAATTTCTTCGCTCCCAGCGAATAAGCTTTTATAAAAAGGCGAAATACATTTTTGAAGGGAATGATATTTCCGTTGAATCTATAATCTCAAAAATTACAAATTAATTCCCACCGTGATCATCACATTGGTGTTTGAATTTTGCAACGTCACAACTGGACTTTGACCGTGATAATAAACGGTGTAAGGGTTGTACGATGAGTTCCATTGAGATTGAATCAGCCCAAGGTCAATAAAAAATTTGGTGGTTCGATAACCCAATCCTGCTGAGTAATTGTTGATGGAGTTGTCAGTATTATTTTGAATGGCTAGGTATGGATCAGGCATGTGGCTATAACCTAAGCGCGCCCGGTATTTGCCAAAGCGATATTCGCCTCCAAGCCTAACATTTATCACATTCGCATAGGTGCTTTTTATTTCTTGATTATCGGAGGTGAAGTCAAGCCCATCGGTTTGCGATGATAAACTTGATTTGCCATAATTCACTTGTTCGATTTCTGCAGTAATAAGTCCATGCTTTTGAATAAAAAGTGTGGCACCTGCCTTAAATCTCCAAGGTGTGGTTAGTGTGTAATTCGCAATTAGTTGATCCAACGAGTAATTGTAAGATCCGTCAAGATGCCTGTTGTTACTCGGATAAGTTATATCCACATAGCTATAGTTATTCCAGGTTGACGTCATTGTTGCTGAGTAATTATCAGCAACAGAATAGAAATAGGTTGGTGTTGCCACCGAAAAACCGAGCTGAATAAAATCCTTTGGCTTGAAAATAGCGCCGATGGTCGTATTAATACCGGAACCTTTTATGGTATAATCTTCATTCAGGTCGAAACCCAGCAACGTATTTGGGACATTAGGAAAAGCTTCGGAATAAGTCTTCTGAGATCGGTAATTAAAACTCGGAAATCCTACCGTTGCCCCCAAATAAAAAGAATCATTAAAGTTTAGTCCGTAGGAGATATTGAATTGATTCTGCGCACCACTGGTTTGAACACGCTCGTATTGCAAGGGAACCGCGCCGAAATAAGTATGATATTGTGATGAGTCGCCACCTTTATTGATTTCGCTCATTGGACCAAAAAGATAATTGTGATAGCCAAGGGCCGTCAAATTATATTGTGAGGCTCCGCCATCATTAAACTGAGAGGGGTAGTAGTTTGGGTCGTATGGATGCTCTCCGTTACTCTGTTCAATAAAGTAATCAATCAAAGAGTTGTCTGGATTATAACCTTGATAAGTAAAGTTTTGATTGAAATTATTAGTGCGGCTAAACGAAAGAGCAAAGTTGCCGCTCACTAATTTGCCCGAGTTCTTGTCGTTATGAAACACCACACTGAACCCGGGAATATTAAAATTTGATTTAGAATCATTCGTTGAGTTTCCCAAATAGCTTGAAGTGGAATTATAAAAATTCGTGCCCATTGAAAGGGTGGCTTCCGAACGATTAAAAAAACCCAGGCCGGCTGGGTTTGAAAATGCGGAACTATAGTCACCTCCCAAGGCAACTTGCGAACCTCCCATAGCTTGAATACGAGCACTTCCTCCTGGATTGATTCGACTAAAGAGTAGTGCTTCCTCCGCATAGGTTTGAGCGATTGCGCTTATTGAAACGAACACACTAAAGCCACTTAGCGCCAGGCTAATTATTTTTTTCATAGGAAATTAAATTGAGTAGAAAGACGATCGAATAATTTTATCGTCTTCCGTGTCCGCCACCACCCGCATGGCCACCGCTGCTAAAACCACCACCACCAGAGAATCCACCCATACTGCGAGCACCTCCTCCGAAGGAAGGATTGCTCCAAGAACTTCTAGCTCCAGAATTATTCCAAGAGCTGCTTGAATTGGAGTTGCCCCCAGCATTACCCCAAGAACTTCTGGGGCTGGAACTTTGCTTCCAAGTATTATTGTAATACGAAGTTGAATTACTTGAAACTCTTGATCCAGCTGATGAGCGAGTACCATTGAAGTAAGCCGTGCTGCCGCTGCCACGTGAAGAATTTGATGAAGTGTAGTGGCTCACGGCAGGTGTGTTGCTACGTGAAGGATGCCTGCCATATACGGGCCCACCAGCGTCATTACCATTTACAACCACTACAGAGGTAGGATATCCGTAACCCATCATGTAAGGATTGTATCCATACATTCCATAACCCATACTCATGTATGGCGACATTCCATACATACTGCTGTATCCAAATCCAAGCCCATAGCTCATCATTGAGCCCATTCCATAACCCATTCCCATTCCGTAACTCATGCCCATACCATATCCCATTCCCCCCATGCCGTACATACTTGAGTAGGGGCTTCCATACCCCATTCCATACATACTTGAATAGGGACTATAGCCATATGAACTTCCATACGGATAGCTGCTGTATCCACTACTGCTATTGCTGCAGTTGCACGTATTGCTGTATAAATTTTGGTTTACAGTTGGTTGATAAGTTGGTGTAAAGTAAGATGAGGCTGTAGAAACATTTGACCCTACTTTTGCTCCGGCGATATAGTCGGGGTTTTCATTTCTTGCTGAATAACTATCCGATGGATTAATAGTTTGCACCGAGCTATTTTGTTTAGCTGATGCTAAAACCACTTCTTCGCGGCTTGCCAAACTTACTTTTGCCCGGTCCTTTGAACTGAAATACATGTCATCATTTTCCTGGGCGAACGCACAAATCCCCGAAGTGAATACTAACAGGGACAACAAAATTGATTTTGTTTTCATAAGATTTTATAGGATTACTCCTAAGGTTTACAACGTAAATCTAAACAATTCGGATGTTTTAATGAACAAGTTTCTTCTATAAAAGGTACACGGCTGTAATGCACTAGATATATATTTGCAACCTCAAATAGAAGCACAAATACAATACCAAAAATGGGAAAAGAGATCACTAACCGCGCAGACGACTATTCGCAATGGTATATTGACTTAGTTAAGAAAGCCGATTTGGCAGAAAATTCTGACGTAAGAGGATGTATGGTCATAAAACCGTATGGGTTTAGCATTTGGGAAAAGATGCAGCAGGCTCTTGATAAGATGTTTAAAGACACAGGCCACTCAAACGCTTATTTTCCTCTCTTTATTCCAAAGTCATTTCTTGCTAAGGAGGCCAGCCACGTGGAAGGTTTTGCAAAGGAATGTGCAATTGTTACACATTATCGCTTAAAGAACGCCCCTGATGGGAGTGGCGTGATCGTAGATCCGGATGCAAAATTGGAAGAGGAGCTGATTGTAAGGCCTACTTCTGAAACAGTAATATGGAGCACTTATAAAAAATGGATTCAATCGTATCGCGATCTTCCAATATTAGTTAATCAATGGTGTAATGTTGTGCGTTGGGAAATGCGTACGCGTTTGTTTTTACGAACGGCAGAATTCCTTTGGCAGGAAGGACACACTGCTCACGCAACTTCTGATGAAGCCGTGAAGGAAACCTTACAGATGTTGGATGTATATGCTGATTTCGTAGAAAACTTTATGGCCGTGCCAGTGGTCAAAGGAAAAAAATCAGAAGGGGAAAAATTTCCTGGTGCAGTCGATACCTACTGCATCGAAGCGTTGATGCAAGATGGCAAAGCATTGCAATCCGGAACTTCTCATTTTCTCGGTCAGAATTTTGCGAAAGCATTCGATGTGCAATTCACTAATAAAGTGGGAAAACTTGAATTGGTTTGGGGTACTTCATGGGGTGTAAGTACACGCTTGATGGGAGCACTTATTATGGCACACTCCGATGATGATGGATTAGTGTTACCACCTAAGTTGGCACCCATTCACGTGGTGATCGTTCCGATCTTTAAATCCCAAGAAGAACTCAACAAAATTTCAATTAAAGTTGAAGTGATTGCAAGTGCGTTGCGAAAGCTTGGATATTTTGTCAAGTTCGATAACCGTGAAAATTACAAGCCAGGCTTTAAGTTTGCTGAATATGAGATGCGTGGCGTACCTGTGCGTATCGCTATCGGTCCTCGTGATTTGGAAAACGGAACGGTAGAAGTTGCGCGAAGAGACACCAAGGAAAAACAAGTGATGAAGATGGATGACGTGGTGAATGAAATCCCAAAACTTCTTGAAGCCATCCAACAAAATATTTATCAGAAGGCGCTGAAGTTCCGAACGGACAATACGCGCAAGATTGATTCGTACGATGAATTCAAAAAATCATTAGACGAAACTCCGGGGTTTATTTTGGCGCATTGGGATGGAACCAAAGAGACAGAAGCTGCCATCAAAGAAGAAACGAAAGCAACGATTCGCTGTATTCCGTTAGATGCTCATGAAGAAAACGGCAAATGCATTTATTCGGGAAAACCTTCAAGCAGAAGAGTATTGTTTGCGAGGGCGTATTGATTATAAAATTTAGAAGTAGCCCGTCAGACCGATCAAACGGTCAGACGGCTTATTGCAAGGTTTAGCCCATTGCCTTCACAATATCCACAAACTCTCTTGATTTAAGAGACGCGCCACCTACAAGTCCGCCATCTACATCGGGGCAAGAAAAAAGTTCTTGAGCGTTTTTAGCGTTCACGCTTCCGCCATAAAGAATTGAAATTTCTGAGGCAACAGCTTCTCCATATTTTGAAGCTAACTGCTTGCGAATCACGGCATGCATCTCTTGTGCTTGCTGCGCAGTAGCAGTCTTGCCTGTGCCAATTGCCCATACTGGCTCATAAGCGATGACAACATTTTTTAGTGCTTCGGCAGAGAGATGAAAAAGAGCTTCTTCCACTTGTTGCTTCACCAACTTCTCATGTGTACCTGCTTCGCGAATTTCTAGTGGTTCGCCGCAGCAAAAAATCGGTGTGAGTTGCGAGGTCAATGATTTGTCAACTTTTTTAGCAAGTAATTTTCCATCTTCTCCAAAGTATTGTCTGCGCTCGCTGTGCCCAAGGATCACGTAAGGAATTGCCATCGATTTCAACATCAATGCTGAGACCTCTCCAGTATAAGCCCCGGAATCGTGCTCGCTGCAATTTTGAGCTCCGATTTTCACATTAGAATTTCCTAATTGACTTTTCAATGTTGCTAAATAGGGAAAAGGCACACAAAGAACTGTAACGGCATTTCCTTTTACTTCATCGGCAACCATGCCCATCACTTCGGAGGTGAGTGCTTTTGCTTCTTCTAGTGTCTTGTTCATTTTCCAATTGCCGGCAACTATTTTTTTACGCATGGTCTTGATGTTAAGGGTTAATCGTTATTAGTTATGAGGAAATTATTTTGATTTAAGGTCTGACACCGTGTCTTGACGCCTGTTTATTATTTGGTGCCAAAAGTAAATATTTCGGAGGTGATCTCTCGGCTGAGGCGCGCACTTTTTATTGGACTCTTGTAGGTAACATGAACCAGATTTGATTGATCATCATGGATTTCGGTTATAATATCATTGAAGACTTCTATCGTCTTCAATTTTTTTACATTTTCGATTTCGAGGTAGCTCATAAAAGAGATGTCTTCTTTTTCGAAGCCAAGAAAATTAATCTTGGCGGGCTTGCCATCGACCTTCACTTTAAAATGAGCACTTAAGTAATTGTTAATAAGTTGCTTTGTGGTTAATCCATTTTTTGGATTCAATATATCGAGCTCTGACTCTCTGCGTTGTGCCCGAACTCCGAGTTCCATTTCGTCAACGAAAATGCGCGAGGTAATTTGCAATGATTTTGATTTTTCATTGTAGTTGATTTCCGTGACGGAAATATGAATCGGGTGCAAAAACAGATAGAAAGAGTAAAAAAGACTTAAGATCATATCAAAATTTATTTTCAAAAATACCGTTAACTTGTGAAAGGAAAAACGTTTTTCATTTGCGTAATCAATCAGTTTATTAAAAAAATCACCCGTGCGCCAATTTCTTTTAGTTTTTGCTTGGTCGTTGCTTGTATATTCCTGCAAGGAAGTGACTTTTAAAGAGCCGCAACCTTCGGGTGTGCCTGCATTAAAAGAAGTGCCAACCAGCCTGCAAGGAATATACCAGACCTTTGAGCAAACGAGCGGGGAATTTTCAGACACCTTGATCATTGAATCTTGGGGCTACCACATGAAAGACAAGGATGACAAAGACTGGCTGAACCGTGGAACGCTAAGCGATACTTTGGTGCTAAAGGCTTACGAGAATTATTATTTTGTGAATTTCAAATCTGGCGACCAATGGGTGC
>Ga0207086_1139_pt1 | contig 15734 bp, 6 predicted proteins | sample Alteio_BWMinHeat_54_FD_153540 | JGI IMG/M metagenome (GOLD analysis project Ga0207086, IMG submission 153540) | Enriched cells from forest soil in Barre Woods Harvard Forest LTER site, Petersham, Massachusetts, United States -... | ecosystem: Environmental > Terrestrial > Soil > Temperate forest >... | reverse complement strand
CTGCGTGGTCACGAAATTGTAGAGGGCGGTATTCCCGCTTATGGTCGAATTGGGAAGTGGATACAGCGCTAGAAAGGGGATCACGGAGGGGCTTACCGCCAGTTGCTGCACGCCGCTGCCGCCCGGCGGAGCCTGCGCGCCGCCCGCCGAGGTGAGACATGCCTTGTTTTGCGCACTGCCGGCCGCCGCCTGGGTGCAGGTGACAAGTCCCGTGCGCGCATTGGGCGAAAGCACCGTCGATTGCATGGAAACGCCCTGCGCCTGGCGGAACCCTTCGTAGTTGAAAAAGAAAAACGTCTTGTCCTTCACGATGGGACCGCCGATGGTGCCCCCGAGCTGATTGCGCCGGAACGAGGGTTCTCCACTGGCGGGATCGAAGTAGCTGCGCGCATCGAATACGCTGTTGCGGATGAAGTCAAAGGCCGACCCATGAAATTGGTTCGAGCCGGAGCGCGTGATGGAATTGATGACGCCCCCGGACATGCGGCCATACTGCGCCGGGGCGTTCGAGCTGATGACGTTGAACTCCTGCACCGCGTCCACGCCGAGGGTAAAGCCGGTTACGGAACCTGGCCCGCCGTTGGCGTAATCGTTGATGTTGATGCCGTCGAGCCGATAGACGTTCTGCTGCGGCCGGTTGCCCCCGATCGTAAGTTGCGATCCGAGGCCGCGCGACAGCTTGGTGGTAGCCGTGGCAGCTCCGGCGAATTGCGTCAGAATTTGAGAAACGCCAGTGTTCAGCGTGGCCAGCGTAGTCCAGTCGCGGCCGTTCAGCGGGAGATCGCGGGTCTGCTTGCCGTCCACCACGCCCTGTACGGAAGCATCGGCGGTGTTGATCTGATTGGTCGAGCTTTCGACGGTGATCGTCTGCGTCGTGGCAGAGATCGCCAAGGCAATATCGAAGTCGCGCACCACGCCCACGGTAAGCACCACGTCGTTGTCGATTCGTGTGCTGAATCCTGGCGCGGAGGTAGTGACCTTATACCGTCCGGCGCTTAGATTGGGTGCGGAGTAAGAACCGCTGCCGCTCGAGACCACATCTCGGGACACTCCGGTCAGCGGGGACGTGATGCTGATTTGCGCATTGGGCACGACAGCTCCGTTGGGATCGGTGACTGTTCCCTGGAGCGTACCGCTACCGCTCTGCCCGAAGAGTCCTACCTCAAATAAGCAGAAAAGAATGGGCAGGGCGATGATTAAAGGAAAGCGAACTTTGACAAACATGCGACCTCCATAACGACTGGGTTCCTGGAGATTTTGCCTCTTACGAATCCAACTACATCTTCATTTGAGACAGGAATATTTAGGACTCATAAAGTGAAGAAGCCGTGAATCATAAGTGAAAAAGCCTTCATTTCATAAACCGCCTCGTCCCAGCTTCACGCCGATGGTTGGAAACTGGCGCTGCCACGGCAACCCGGCATCTAAGTAACAGGGAGAAATTGTTGGGAGGGAGAGGGAATCGACGAAAATAGCCGATTTTCTGCAGTTTGTTCGAATTCCGCCCAAAAATAACAGGGAAGGATCAGAGACGGAACAAACCCTGGAACACGGTACGCAACACCCACCGACTTGGACAGGCTCGGCAAACCCCAAAGAAAGCCTGTACCACCAGCCACCGTTAGCGTCTAGATAAACCCGACATTCTTCGCGGAGAAGTTGGCCAGCGTGGGGAATACTGTCAGCATGTCGGTCGAGTTCACTCCGAACCACGCCGCCAGAGTGGCGCCGTACTGGTCGAGTGCCGTACTGGGAATCCAGCGGCCGTTCGATCCCGCGTCGTCTGGGCCACCCAGCGCTATGGTCGGGAATTTGCCATACATGTCACCGCCCTTCACTGCGCCGCCGATTACGAAGTAGTGATTGCCCCAGGCATGATCTGTCCCGCCATTTGTATTGGACTGGAACGTCCGTGCGAAGTCCGATTCGGTGAATGTGGTGACCTCGGAACCAACCCCCATTTCTATAGTCGCGTCGTAAAAAGCCTTCAAAGCCGGAGACAGTTGTGCCAGCAGGGCGTCCTGCGTAGCCAGCTGCCCACCGTGGGTGTCGAAGCCGCCGAGGGAGACAAAAAAGATCTGACGCTCGAGTCCCAGCGCGCCGCGGGCCTGGATAATCTGAGCTACCTGCTTCAGTTGGGCGCCAAGGCCGGTGGCCGGGAAAGCTGTATTGAGCGCCGGCAGGTTACTTAGCGCGGATGTGAGTACGGCACTGTATTGATTGGCATGAGTTGCGATCTGGCTTGCTGACTGCACCAGAGATACTCCGGTGTCGAATGTCAGTAGTTGCTGCGCCGCCTGTGATCGCGTGCTGCATATCGCAGTCCCTTCGGAACAGCTCACGCCTGCAAGGTTGCCGGGTTGAATCGATACCGGATTGGTGGCGCTTCCATTGCAAAAGATTGGCGCGCCTGCCACGGAGACGACCGGCGGATATTGCGCGCCGGCGTTCAGCGATTTGAGAACGTCGGCCACCCGTCCTGCCCAGCCAGTGGGCAGCTTCGAATCGGGTCCTGCAGTCTGCATCTGGTTCTGCTGGTCGGCATGGGAGAAGAGGTTGGCCGGAACCTGCACTTGACGATTCAGGTATTGGGTGCGCGTCGTGGGAGCGACGAGGGTTCCCACATTGGCAACGATGGCGGCCTTGCCGCTGTTGAACAGGGACTGTATTTCGGTGAGACGAGGATGCAATGCAAAGGGTAAAGACGGCGTAGAAATCGGTTGGATCGGCAACAGACTTGATTGTAATAATGCCACTCCGTTGCTGCCGCCGCGCAGGTTTGCATAGTTCTGATAGCCAGGCGTATCGAATGGAATCACCGTGTTGTTTCCATCGTTGCCGCCAAACAGGAATACGCAGACCATGGCCTTGTAGTTCGAAGCCTGCTGTGCACAGGCATTCAGGACGCCAAATCGGGAAAATGCGCCGAAGGCGCCGAGGGAAAAGACTGAACGGCAAGTGACAGATAGAAATCTGCGGCGCGAGATGGTCATGGCATGTCCTTTACCGGATCACCTGATACTGCGAAGAGGAAGTAATCAAATAAACCGCGAGCCGGGCACGGGCCTGCGGATTCGAGGCGGCCACGGCGTTCACCGCCGAGACGATCTGAGACTTGTCTGCGCTGGGTAAAGCGCCGTGAGTGAATGTCGCATCCAGCGTGTCGACGAGCTGTTGCGGGTTTTGGGCGAGGTTGGAAAGCGAAGTCAAGTCGATCTGCGTTCCGCCGCCAAGCCCATTGCGAACAACGGAATCGACAAAGTTCTGCCGGACTATGGTGGTAGCGGTCGTCAGCAACTGGAATTCCGGCCCGAAGATCGTGGTATTGGGAATGACATAATCCGGTGAAAAGTAGTTGAAGACGCTGGGTGAGTACATCACCCTCTGTCCCATATTGGAACCAAACCCCTGCAGACTGCTCGCGAACGCGTTGGGATCGGAGGGCTGGACGTTGAGTCCGCGCAGCAAGTTGGTGATGTAGAGCACCGGCTCCCGCAGATGTCCATCACTGGGTAGAGCGTTGGCCGGGCTGTCACCGCGGCGCGCCTCGCTGTCCATCAGGATCGCCTGGATCACCGCCTTCATATCTCCGCGAGTGCCCGAGCCATTGTTGTTGAAGACCGCTGCGACTCTCGCGATATATGCCGGGCTTGGATTGCTGCTCACGAGATGGAGTATTAGCTGTCTCGCGACGAACGGGCCGACATTCGGATGGTTGAAGATGTTCTGCAGAGCTCCATCGAGGTCCTGCTGCGCGGTCTGTCCGGCCGGAAGCGTGACGCCGCTCAGAACCGCCTTTGTGCTCATGTCGTGATGGGCATCGAGCGGCACCATGGGCGCGCCGAAGTATTGCGTGTTGTTGGGGAAGGAAGGCGTTGTGCCGTCGGACCGGGCGTATGTCCATCCCGTGTACGCCTTGGCAAAGGCCTGAACCTGTAGCTCGCTGTATGGCTGGCTGGGTTGTCCCGAGATGGGATCCAAGATCGGCGTGCCGTCAGGATTGAGGAGTTCCGTTCCCAAAGTAAAAAGTTGCATCAACTCGCGCGCATAGTTCTCGTTTGCGATCTGGCCGATCGCGGTGTTCGGCTTGTCGCTGTTCACCATGTTCAGATACGTACCCATGCCGCCCGAGAGGGTAACGTCCTTCATGATGGTGAGGTAGTTGGTGAACGCGTCCTGGGCGAGCATGTTGAAGTAGCTGGCCAGGGCATCTCCGCGCGGAATCTCCACCGCGGAGATCACAAAGATCTGCGAAAGCGCAAAGGCGACGCGTTGCCGCAGTTGGTCCGGCCCAACGAGTGCATCCTGAAAGAACGACTGCTGCGCACAGGCGACGCTGGTGCTGCAGTACGTCGGCAAAGTCACTGGCGGCAATGGGATCTGGGTTAACGGCGCAGCGAACTGCTCATTGATCCAGCCTTCGAAACCAACCTTCTGGACATGCGCGATATCTGCGATGGTTGGGCCCCAACTGGCTTGGTCGAGAAGACGTGAGTTTGCCGTAACGTTTGCGCTCACCACGTTCGTGGCGGCAACCGTGACGCTGTTGGAATTCGCGGCGCCCGGATTTGGATTCGCGACTTGAAACAGAAGAGGAGTGTTGGCTGCAACGCCGAGGGCCTGCGCCGTCAGCGACGTCGGCGATACAACCGTCGTTGGAATCGCGTTGCTTCCCAGCATGAGCGTTGCTCCGCTAACGAAGCCTGAGCCAGTGACTGTAACCGCGTAGTCGCCGGAAGTAATCGCCGTCACGGAGGCGCTGGCAATCGCCGGCACAGGATTCAATAGAGTCGCAACCGTGTTCGCAGTCACGCTCGAGTTGCTGCTCAAGCTGGCGGAGACAGTTATGGTGTTTGGCGTCGGAAGCGATGTCGGAGCGGTATAGAGTCCGTTAGCATCGATTGTGCCCAGCGCGCTGTTGCCGCCCGCAGTCCCATTCACCGCCCAAGCCACGCCACTCGTGCTGTTAGACACTTGAGCGGTAAATTGCTGCGTGCTACCCGCGCGAACCTGCGGCGTGAGCGGCGCGATTGTGATCTGGGCTTGAGGAGACGCAGAGGACGTAGAAGTACTTGTGCCTCCCCCGCCACCGCAGGCACATAACCCCACGGAAACAGCGACAAGTGCTGTGACAAGACGCTTCACTGGACTCTCCAGAAGCTTGCGGCCAGAGTGTGCCCCAACGGAACCCAAAGCGCAATCCAAAGTTGCTGCTACGGCACAAAATTAACGATGGGGAAGACCGCAGGGTGTTAGAGCTTCGCTCAGCATTCGCCGAAGGACTGTTTTGTAAGCGGCACGAGTGGTAGTGCCCCGATACGAACCGGAGAATCTCGCGAAACTGCCGCATGGCAACGTTGCCAAAAGCCAGCAAGAATTTGCCACGCGGCCAAAAAACTTGTGTGCCCATGTGGCTCACGGCCTGCCCGAACTCTCCAGCTAAGCGCAGCTCTTCTCGCAGCAGAGAATCGCCCGTAAAAAAAACAAATAAAACCCATCGCGATTTTGTCTCAAGAAAAGCTCTGGAACGATTTTCTGCAGTTTCTTGCGTGCAGATAGAAAAAAACAGGGAAGCATCAGGGAGGAACAGGGAGCGGAACAGGGGAGCAGCGACTGCAGCGATTGGGGCTTGCCAACACTCGACAACAAGACACTTTGGCATGCTGTAGAGCTTTGACATCATGGCAATGAAAGCATACCGATTCAATCTTCTGCTTCATGATCGGTGGACTCCCGGCCACGGATCAATCATCAGGGTCGTGTTTTCAGCTCAGAATTAAGAAAAGCCCAGCTGACCACTCAGGAACTCCCTCTAAGTGTGCTTGCAGTCAGCAGGTTGATAGCTATCGATTTGTAGAATTTCCTTACTTGCTCGTTTCCGCGCTAATAGTGGAACCGGTAGCGTACTTCCGCGTAAATTTCTCGCGGATTGTTCCAGTGGAAACCGCCAAAGGTTTGGCTGTTATCGAGATCGACTCGACGATTCGCCACATTCAACGCATGCAACGATGCGGAGAATTGCTCGCCGAAATCCTTGCCCAAGGAAAGATCGAAGGTTGTGTGTTGCGGCAAGTGGTCTCCCGGATAAGGCTGTGTCGGAAAGGCGTTGCTGAAACCGGAGCCGTAGTAGATGTTTGTTGAGGCATAGGCTCGCCTCGGAAGCGCAATATCGCCACCGAGGTTGAGAGTGTTGCGCTGATCGTGATCAAGCGGAAATAACGAACTTGGCGACGAAAAGTTCGTCAAACCGCCCGTAATGGGGAGCGCACCTTCTGCGATTTGATTCGAGTAGGCGAGATGAATCTGTCCACGATGGGCGATGCGGGGTGAGCGCAGGGTTAATTCCCAGCCGCGGATGACTGCCTGGGAAATCGTGATGGGGAAGCAAGCTCCAGATCCGATGCAGCTATGGTCGAAGAAATTGTGAGCTTGGGTCTTGAAGTTATCTGCGTCCAAGGTCCACCCGCGATAAGGAATGGTTACTCCGAACTGATGCTCTTCGTCCCGCTCCCCGTGAAGGTCGATGAACCCGCAATTATTGGCGCTGCAGAACTGGAGCAAGGGGCCGGAAACGGTAATCAACGGCGGCGCTTGATAGTAGTGGCCGTAGAAGGCCCGGAACGTCCAGTTGAGGCGTGGAATATTTACGGCCGCCCCGAAGCGGGGACTGATGGCGTTCTCGGTAACTCCGACGGAAAAGTGGGTCGGGCGCATCCCAGCGGAAAGTGTCAGCCAGGAGAAAGGCTTGAATTTGTCGTCCAAAAAGTAAGCCACAAGGCTACCGGAAGGATGCTCAGGGTCGGTAAACGACGGATTGCCACTTCCGTCGTTGAAGATCGCACCGAAGAGTTCGTTGTCGTGCTGGTAGAAGCTGTACAAGCCCGTCTGAAGATTGTTTCTTGCGAAGTTGGCGCTGAAACTTACCTGGCCTCCGGCATAGTTCGATGTGCGATGGTCGGTCGAGGCAATCGGTATATCGCTGGGTGAGCTGTCGAAGTTGGCGCTGTTGTAGTGGTAGAAAGGCGAGACGGTCAGGAGTGTTTTCGAGTTAAAGGTGTGGACCCAGGAAAAGTTCACAAAGGCATCGCCCTCGTGCTGGCCATCACGCAACCCGATGCTTGGATACTGTGCCGCAAAACCATTTTCCGCGATGTCAGCATTTTCGATATCGTTCGGGTTGGGATCGTAAGGAATCTGGTAGTAGTCCCTGCGCAATGAAGTCACGAAGCGAAGCTGGTTGGAAGGATCGACGTTGAAAAGCAGGGAGCCGAAGCCTCCATATCCATTCGTGGCGTCATGGACCACATCCGGAACGGGCGTCTGCAACCCCAGATTGCTTCGATTCCCGTTCACACTGGCATAGTAGGCAAAACGCTCGTTGTGACTACCGAAGCTTAGCTGCGCATTGGTCTGGTAAAGATTTCCTCCACTGAGAAATAGCTCAGCTTCGTTGTTGCGTTCGAAGCCGGTGCGCGGGACGATATTGAACACGCCATAAGTCCTGTCGCCAAACTCCGCGCTGTAACTTCCGCGATTTACTTCCAGATAGTCGATGTCTTTGGGGTCAAGCTGCGGACCGAGGTTGGATCCAATGTTGGTGTTCGGCACGGGGACACCGTCCACCAGCCAGCTTGTCTGGTGGCCGCCGCGAATGTGCAGCTGGTCATGTGTGACATACGAGCCGGGAACAAAGTCTGTGATCATGGCAAGGCTGTTGCTGCGGGATGCCCCTGGAGTGCGTGCGATGTCGAGGCGGTCAACCAGAGTAATCGGCGTGGCTGAATCGGTTGGCGCAATCACGGGTGCGCCGGACACAGTTATCGTTTCGGCGGCGCCCGCCAGGCTCAACTGAAGGTGGGCGATGGGCGCGGTACCGGAATTTACGACTACACTCTGCACTGCCTGGGTAAATCCGGGACTAGCCACGCTGATAGAGTAGTCGCCAAGAGGCACAGCATTGAACACAAACGCGCCATTGGCATCAGTGGTTGTACTTTTCGTCCATTCGGACGATTTCGACGTCAGCACTACCGTGGCACCCAGAATCGGACGGTGCTGAGGATCATGAATAATCCCTTGAACCGATCCGAAGATAGTCGCGAGAACGATGGAGTCAGTAAGGATCAACACAGCCGATAAGAACGCAATTTTGGCTTTCATAATTTTCTTCATCTTTGTCCTGTATCTGCACGTATCCAGGTAAACGAATGCAAACGTCTCCAATAGGTCCATTGGCACAGGGCAAAGCCGTTCACGAGTAATACCGTGAAATCCCTAGAATGGAGCGCGTTGTGCGTGGCTTTCTCGTACAGCGTCTTGGGTTACTGGCGGGGTGCGAAATAAGCTGAAACTTCCGACCAATGCGCGGGCCTTCGGAATAAATGGAAGTGGATTACGAGCGTGAGGAGGGAGGGCCGCGCTTCTGATCGGCGCGGTTATACGAGATCCGGTAAAGGGTTTTCCTCTGTGGGTTCGCCGCCGGCCGGCTGACAAACTCGCTGAAATACGCTTGCGAGGCCCTTGGTACTCCCGTAGTTCGATGAGCGACGAGAGCATTGGCACGCGGGAATAACGGACATCTGCCCGCCTGAATTGCTGGACCGGATGACGACGCTGAGCGACTCGCCATCATCGCGCAATGATGCTTGCCATGGCCTCGACAACAGAGCGGTAGGTTGGAATCGGTATCCGAGGCAAACAGCGCAAAACCGCTGGGCACGAATCCGAAGATCGCAATCAGCAGCGTTGCCAGCACGCGGCGCATGACCAGCATTGTACGACATCGAAAACGGGAAGAACCCGGAATTAGAACCGTCTTATCCCTACTTGTTCGGGAAACTGCTAAAGATGGCTGCATTCGCAAACAGTCGGGACTTCACAAATCACCTCAATGACTTTGTTGGTTCTCGCAGCTTTTGGTACCGAGGGGCGCCATTCAGAGTCGCTCTGGTATCCCGGGTTCATGACCCGAATCCTCATCGACTCCTGACGGTAGAACTCTAACAGGCCCGCGTACGGGACTAGGCCTTTGATCCAGTTCAGAGCTTGTAAGGTGGAGTCGGCATGGTCGTCGTGTTTCCCGTTTGGGAACGTCCCCAGTTCGTGGACGTACTGCGCCAGCCCGCTTGCCTTCTCCGGCAGGTACATCCGAGGAGACTTCACCCGATACGGGTTCCGAACATCGTGATCTCGCCATTCACGAAGGCTCACTACGTCGGGCACACGGTAATGGATACGACCGGGATCCTTAAACTGATCGAGACCCGCTTCAACCTGCCTAGCCTTACGGCGCGCTATGGCAACTCTCCGGACATGACCGAGTTCTTCGATTTCCAGAATGTCCCTTGGCGGACACCGCCGAGTTCGCCGGTGCAGCCAACTAGACTAGTGCAGCGTGTTATTACGCCATTTGCCGTAAGCCGGCGCTTACCTGCAAATTTAACGTAACAGGGAGAGATTGTTCGGCGGGGAAGAAAGTTGGCGAAAATGGCCGATTTTCTGCAGTTTCTCTAAATTCAGCTAAGAAATAACAGGGAAGGATCAGGGAGGCAAAAGCACCGATCAAGTTTCCCGGATTTTCGGTTGTGTCCTAATTTCGATTTCCACATCCATTAACTTTTCTCGCTAGCCGCAAGCTCCCGCGAAGTCTTCCAATGAAGCCGAACAAAAAAAAGATGTTGAGCGGGGAGAACACCCATCCCCACAGGGGAAATTGCCTCTGACTGTCTCGATAACAGCCATAACGAGAGCCAAACGCGTATAGCCCAGCTAGAAATGTGTGTAACTTCCTCATCTCGCACTCAGGCCGGGAGCAGTTGATAGTTTTGGCTGGATAAGGCTTGACTATTAACGGACGACCCGCCAATTGATGACCAGGCCGCCCGGAGTTATCGAGCCTGCACCAGGATTGCAGACTTTCCAGTTCACCTTCCCGTTGGTTAGATACCAGGCATAGTTGAGGGCTCCATCAGCGGTGGTTGGGGCCGACGCAAAAGCCCAGGAGATAGTATCGCTGGTAAGCGCACCCGTGGCCGCAGTAGTGACAATCGAAGCGCAATCCCCCGCTCTAATCGCTCCGCTGCCAAGCGTTGAAGTGCCCGACGCGATAATGAGGGGAACTATTCCGGTTGCATCTTGCAGCGTCTGCTGTCTGGCTGAAGTCGCCGCGCCGGTAACGATGATGTTATTGGTGGCTGCGTTCCCTATGAACAAACTGCCCCAAGGTAGAGCGATAGTTCCGAGATTGTTGCCGCCGGCATTCGAAGGGCTGAGCGTAGATCCCGGCGTCAAGAGTTCGGAAGCGTTGCTGAGCGTAAGCGTATCCAGGATCGTGATATTGCTATTTGTACTCATTGTCGTGGCATTGTTCCCGGAGGCTCCAATGGGAGGGCCCGAACCAGTGTAATCGTTCGAGCATATGGTGTTTGACTGGGCAAGGATGTTAATGGAGGTTGTCTGATTCCCGCCATCGTCGTCCCATAGGCGATTACCACAAACCACATTTCCTGTGGATGCACTATCCAGATGGATGCCATTGCGCGAACCGCCCATGCGCGAAGACCCGTTATTCCAGATGTCATTCGCGCTGACAGTCGAATTGGTTACTCCGGCAAACTGAATGCCATTGGTCAGACTGGCCGTGACGCGGTTGCCAACGAACGTAGATTTCGAGCACCCCTGAATGCCGAAGTAGTTGCCGACCACGGTATTGCCGATGACCGCGATTCCAGTCGCTCCGCTGCCACACGAAATCCCAGCCGAAAATTCCGTGCTCTGGCCCTCTACGTAGTTGCCGACGATCTCTACCCCGTTCGTTGTAGATCCCTGAACACGAATCCCGCTCATGGCGTTATTGCGGACGTTGTTGGCGATAGCCCTGCAACCGTTGCAGGGATAGCCTTCATGACCGAGAGTGATCCCTGCCGCCGCTTTTGTGCTCTCCGCATTGACATCTTCGATGGTTGAGTAGGGGCTATTCAGCGAGACTGCCGAAGAGCGGTTACTGAGGGCTTCCAGATGCGCGATGTGCTCGTGGTCTGAGGAACTATCGTCAATACCGCTGGAGCCGTTGTTGCTGTAATAGCCTTTTTCGATCTGGTTGAATTTTCCCAAGGCGATAGCAAGTCCATTTTCCCAACCGTCGGTAATCTGCAAATTGAGGAATGTGTCGCGCTCGCAGGCCACGCAATCGAAGGCCCCAAGCTGCATTGTGTCCGTCGCCCGGTTCGAATAGGAACTCGCGTTCCTGGCGATCTTGATATTGCGAAAGGTCGAGAGCTTTGTTTCGGCCATGTAAATGGCGCCATTATTTGTGGATTGATTCAAGCCGTTGCCGTCGAACCATCCGCCGTCGATCGTGAGATTGCTGTTCCCGTTTCCAGAAAGAATGACGCGTCCACCGGTGGAAATATCGTTGCCTGCGGTCTGCGTGTATGTAAAGGTTGTAGAACTCGGAACGGTCGCGATCACGAAGGCCCCGTTGAAGATCGTGGTCCCGGCCGGGTTGGAGTCCGAGATCCACACGGTCTGCCCCGCGTTCAACCCGTGCGCCCTCGCCGTCGTCGCAGTGACCACATTGGCCATGCGCGATTCGGAGCTGAGTGGCATTGACGCATTCGCATTGCAGTTCTTCAGAATCGGCTTATTCGTGGCCGTGGCAAGCGTGAAAATCGCATCCTTCGGTGCGTAGAATTCGGTATTGTCCGAGAGGCAAATCGTGTCGCTCACCTTCCAGTTCCCTCCTTGGATGAATCGGAGAACGTGGTCAGCCGAGACCGTTACGGGGGTGGTGATCGCTAAACCGCAGTTCTGGTTGACCAGAATTTCCCCGGCAGCAGTGCTTAGGTCGGAATCTGCCGCATTGATCCTCGCGCCACAGTCCCCGCCAGCGAACTGATCGGCATAGCGCACATACGCGAGCGTTTGAACGGTAGCAGCGACGAATTGATTACCGCCATTGAACACCTTATTTGTGTCGGTCGTCAGGAAGGTGCGAGTCTGCGCGAAAGTTGAAAGTGCGAACGCGAAGGGAAGAGCCAAACTCCGGAACCTATTTCGCATGGGACAGATCCTTAATGTGGGCCGCTGCCGCTCGCAGGCGCTCGGCCTCAGACACGAGTTGATTTAAGCTGTTGCGTGCGACGGCTGATTAACGCCTGAAGTGCTCCTGCGAAGGTGGGGTCGTCGCTGAATACTTTCGCGGACAGGCTCAACCACGCCGCCAGCCGAAACAGTTGACTCGCAGGTGAGTACTGTAGCTGAATCCACAATTGCGTCAGAACTCTGTTTCTGCTAACTTGCCACCGCCCTCTGACGGCGGAGGTCCTCGCTCTCCAAAGCGTAGCTTTGTGCCTCACTTGGCGACAGATCTTCGGTCCAAGAAAACCACAGGGTTAGATGATCCCAAGGAGAAATGTATGCGGCCAGCAAGCGCTCTTGCAACGGCACTTTTTCTCTGCAGCTGCGGTATTTTGTTTTCCCAAACCACTGCAGCCCCTCCAGCTTCATCCGTGAGCGGAGTGCAGGTGTCGGTTCCGCGTCTGATTAGAATCAGCGGTTCGATAAGTAGTGACGGCCAACCACGAACGAGCGGCATGACGTTCGCAGTTTATTCCTATGAGGTGGGCGGTTCCGCTTTATGGCAGGAAGTGCAGAATGTCACGCTGGATGCCGCCGGACACTACAGCGTTTTGCTTGGATCGAGCACGAGCGACGGACTGCCTCTCGATCTTTTTGCTTCCGGCGAAGGGCGCTGGTTGGGTGTGCGCGTCGAGCAGGAGCCTGAGCAACCGCGCACGTTGCTGGTGGCGGTGCCCTACGCGCTGAAGGCTGCGGATGCGGAGACTCTGGGCGGCAAACCAGCCTCCTCATTCGTTACGACCGAACAACTCAGTTCGGGGCCAGGAATCAGTTCAAGCGGCGTACAAACGTCAACTGTGAGTGGCGGTACTCCGCTGGCTGCGAACGTTACTGGGAGCGGATCGCAGAATATGTTACCGAAGTTCGACTCCAGCGGCACCAATTTGATCAATTCGCAGTTATTCGATGACGGTACTCATGTTGGTTTTGGCACGCAGAGTCCAGCCTTCCAGTTTGACGAGCAGAACAGCGATGCCAGTGCTGCGGGTGCTCAGATGTTCCGCATTCAGACGCCCAGCGTGAATGGCGCCACCATGCACTTCATCAGCACCTCGACCAACGGAAGACATTTTGGCTTTGGCTCGAATTTCATCATTGGCAACGGCGAGTTCGGGATATATGACTACACCGCGAATCTGAATAGGTTTCTCATCGCCGGAAACGGCAACATCGGGATTGGCACAAACACACCACAATTCAACTTCGATTTGCAGAACTCGGATGCGACCGCCACGGGAGCGAACATCTTTCGGCTAAGAACGCCGAGCGTAAACGGCGCCGTGATGCATTTTCAAAGCACGTCGGCGAATGGCCATGACTGGGCATTCGGCTCCAACTTTATCAGCGGCGCAGGCGAGTTTGGAGTGTATGACTACACTGCTGGCGCCAGCCGAATATTCATTACTGCGGGCGGCAACATCGGGATCGACACGACTTCACCGGGAGCGACCTTCGACGTGGCTGGGAACCTGAAGGTGCGTTCGGGAGGAATTACGTTCCCTGACAACAGCGTGCAAAGTACCGCCTCGGCAGGCACAATCTCGGGCGTGATGGCGGGTACAGGTCTCACAGGCGGCGGCACAAACGGGACAGTCACACTGAACATGGCGACGCCTGTTGCCATCGCCAACGGTGGAACCGGGCTGTCATCGCCGGGCGGAGCGGGAACTTATCTGCGCAGTAACGGCAGCACGTTACAGTCATCGACGATTCAGACCGGTGACCTGCCGGCGACGGTAGCGATGACCGGTTCCCCTAACACTTTCACTGTCGGTCAAACCATCAATGGATCTGGGACGGCGCTTATGGTTAACGGATCCGGCGCCGGTTCCGTTGGGGTGCAGAGTACGTCTAACGACACCGCGGGAGTTGGTGTCCAAGCCCAAAACACCGCCGGCTGCACTGCGCCGGGCGCGAATGCCGGTTGCGGAAAAATTCTCAATGCCAATGACGGCGTGAACGATGTCCTCAGCGTGGACACAAACGGCTTGCAACTGAAATCGCCGATCGTAGCAAGAATTGACAACGACACCGCCACGGGCACGACTTCCAACCTTCTGGTCAAACTCTCCACTGGTGGCAAAGGGGTCATCACAGCTACCGGCGATTTAGGGGGGGCGATTGGAGTCGCCGGCTTCAATGCCGGTAAGGTTGGTAAGTCATGGACGGCGACGATAGGTGTAACCAACTGCCTGTTTGATAATCAGACTGCGGTAGCCGACTACGCGGTGATCGGCACGGCAGGGCAGTGTCATGACGCGGGGGCAGCGTATCCTTCAGGTGTGCAGGTATTGGGCCGCGTTCTCGGTGTGAATGCCGGACCAGGCGCGATGACCCAGCTATATCTGTTTGGTACGGAAGCACGGGGTGTAGGCCCCGATAAATTGACGATTGCGGCGGTAGCTTTTAGCGGCTTCTCGCAAACGAACGATGTCGTGTTTGGCCAGGGCAACATTTCTCCTCAGAGCAACACGGCCTTTACCAATTGCGGCGGATTTACGGGAAACAACTGCGATCTCATGTTTCAATATGCCGGCATGATTAAGTCGCTGGACGGCAACGCACTGGTGGTTGCGCCGGAGATCTCAGGCTGGCTCGGTTACGAATTGAGTCCATACGATGTTGAATATGGCGAGTCAATCAATTTCGCGCAAAGCATCGATACCTTCCCAGATCGGAAAACAATAATAGCCGCTGGTGGAAACGACTATGCTCCCTGGCTGCTTGGCCAGTTTAAGCAGTACGCGGATGCCCATCAGGGACAGCGACTTCTGGATATCTTTGCTGTTCATTACTACCCCCAGGGTGGAAACAACAATACGAATACGCGTTCCTTATGGGATCCGAACTTTTTGGATCCGAGTTTTATTAATGACAAGATCATGCTGATTCCCCGAATGAAGCAATGGGTCGCAAATAATTATCCGGGCACGAAGATTGGCGTTACCGAATACAACTGGGGATCAATCAACGACGAGATCAACGCTGACAATATGAGTTACGCGGTCACTCAGGCAGATGTTCTGGGAATTTTCGCGCGCGAAGGACTGGACTTGGCCACCCGGTTCAACGCTCCTCCCAAGCTGGATGTGATGGGGAAGCCACTGCCGACATACAACGCCCTGAAGATGTATCGCAACTACGATGGCAACAAGTCTACCTTCGGAGACGTGAGCACATCGGCGACGGTGCCCAATCCCGATACGGTCGCCGCATTTTCTGCTCAACGAACATCGGATGGCAGCCTGACAGTAATGATTTTGAGCAAATACCAGGCTGGGAATACGCCGGCAACGGTAACCTTGGCTAATTTCATGAATAACGGCCCAGCCCACGTTTGGCAGCTAAGTGGTTCCGGAACGGCTATCCAACAGTTGGCCGACATTCCCCTAAACAACGCTGCTCTGAATCTGGCGTTGCCACCTCAGAGCATCACGCTGCTGGTGATTCCAAGCGCGACAAATCAACCGAAGAAGAGACGCAGTCAATTGACCAGCCAATAGCTGCGTGCTGATCCCGGCTCAAGTGGATCACGTGAAGTCACCTATGAAGTCGGAGCTGGACATAGAATCCACTAATTCACCAAGGCCGTGATG
>Ga0207086_1138_pt1 | contig 15838 bp, 14 predicted proteins | sample Alteio_BWMinHeat_54_FD_153540 | JGI IMG/M metagenome (GOLD analysis project Ga0207086, IMG submission 153540) | Enriched cells from forest soil in Barre Woods Harvard Forest LTER site, Petersham, Massachusetts, United States -... | ecosystem: Environmental > Terrestrial > Soil > Temperate forest >... | reverse complement strand
ACCCCAGCCCGCGACGACGCTGAGCACCGCGAGGATCGCCAGCGGTCCGCTCATGCGGATGGGCCCGTCATGCCCGTGCGCTGCGGCCTCCGACCGGGAATTGCCGAGGAAGGCGACGACCACGAGGCGGGTCATGTAGAAAGCGGTGAGGAAGGCGACAAAGAGCGCGACCGGGAAAACCAGCATGCCCATCTTGCTTTGGTAAGCGGCGATCAGGATCGCATCCTTCGAGTAAAAGCCGGAGAGTAACGGGCAACCGGTCAGCGCGAGCGTGCCGATGGCGAAGGTGCCAAAGGTCAGGCGCATGTGCTTGCTCAAGCCGCCCATTTTCCAGATGTCTTGCTCGTGATGCAGCGCGTGGATGACCGCGCCCGCGCCGAGGAAGAGCAGCGCCTTGAAGAACGCGTGAGTGAAGAGATGGAACATCGCTGCGCCGGGTGCTGCGAGGCCGATGGCCATGATCATGTAGCCGAGCTGCGAGAGGGTGGAGTAGGCGAGGATACGCTTGATATCGTCCTGCTGCGTGGCCATCAGCGCGGCGAGCAAGGCGGTGACCATGCCGACGAGGGCGATGATCGTTTGCGCATCGGGCACGAGCGCGATGAGGAAGAACACGCGTGCCAGCATGTAAACACCGGCGGCAACCATGGTCGCGGCATGGATCAGCGCGGACACGGGCGTCGGGCCTTCCATGGCATCGGGCAGCCACACGTGCAGCGGTACCTGCGCACTCTTGCCGACTGCGCCGCAGAAGACGAGCAGCACCGCCGCTTTGAGATAACCCGCGTCGAGATTCAGGTGTTTCGCATTTTCCGCGATCTCGGGGAAGACGACCGAGCCGGCCCACACCCAGACCATCAGGATGCCGAGCATGAAGCCGAAGTCGCCGATGCGGTTGGTGAGGAAGGCCTTGTTCGCGGCGGCGCTGGCGCTATCGCGCGTGAACCAATGGCCGATCAGCAGGTAGCTGGAGACGCCGACGAGTTCCCAGAAGATGAACATCATCCCGAAGTTGTTCGCGAGCACGATGCCGAGCATCGAGAACATGAAGAGCGAGAGATTGCCGAAGTAGCGCGCCTTGCCCTCGTCGTGCTCCATATAGACGAGCGAGTAGATATGCACGAGCGCGCCGATGCCGGTGACGACGAGCAGCATCACACGGCTCAGGTCGTCGATGGTCAGCCCGATGGGGATGCGCAAGGCCGGGCCGAAGTCGATCCACGGTACTTCGAGCGTCGGCACTTGATGCGGCGAGAACCAGACGCCGACCGCCGCGAGCAGCCCGAAGCACGCAGAAGCGACGGAGACAAACGCGCTCGTGCCGGGCGACCGGCGAAAGAACACGTGGGCCAGCGCGGCGGCGATGAGCGGATTGAAAAGTAGGAACCAGGCGAGCTGCGGATTCATTTAGAGGTCCACGGAAGACACGGAAAACACGAAAAAATTGATCTGATAGGAAGGTTCAGGCGTGAAGATCGGGTGATACGGCGGACTGGAGATGCCACTTGTCGTGGGCGACAATCCGCATGTGTTCAAGGCGAGGATAATGACCAAAGTTGACCAGCATTCCCAGCGGAAAACCTGTGGCTTTCAGATAGTTCATCACTTGGGCCTCGTGCTCCGTGCTGAGATTGGAAACAGCTTTCAGTTCGAGTATGATCTGCTGAAAGCAAACGAAGTCGGGCTCGAATGTCTGTTTCAATGACCTCCCCTTGTAGGCTAGGGCGACTTTCGGTTTGGAGATCGCCGGAATGCCTTGCATGGAAAACTCGATTTCAAGGCATTCGTGAAAAACCGGCTCATGAAAGCCGCATCCCTTATCCTTATAGACCTCAAAACAGGCCCCAAGCATCCGGTAAGTTTCGTCCTTAAAAAGCAATTCAGACATCAGGGCTTTTTCTTTCCGTGTTTTCTGTGTCTTCCGTGGATCAAAACTTTAAGGAGTTAATGTCCTCGACGTGCGTGGTTTGGCGCGCGCGGTAGAGCGCGACGATGATTGCGAGGCCCACGGCCACTTCCGCCGCGGCCACGGTGATGATGAAGAACACGAGCACCTGGGCGTTGTAGTTCGGCAGGCCGTTCGCGCCGACATTGAACCGGCTGAAGGCGACGAGCGAAAGGTTCGCCGCGTTGAGCATCAGCTCGAGCGACATGAAAATGATAATGATGTTCCTCCGCAGCAGCACCCCGGCGAACCCGATGCTGAAGAGCAGCCCGCTGGCGAAGAGATAGTGATTAAGGCTCAGGCTCATTATTTCAGCTCGCGCTTGGAAAGGATGACCACGCCGATGGTGGCGACGAGGATGAGGACGCCGATGACCTGGAAGGGCAGGTTGTGCGTGGAGAAGAGCGTCAGGCCCACTTCGCGCACATCGTCGCGCTGGGTGCCGGCCTCGAGGACGGGAAGGGGCGGGAAGGCTTGCTGGCCGAGCGGGAAGCGCTTGAGCACGGCGCAAATCTGCGCGACGAAAGCGAGCGCGACCAGGCCGCCGCCGACCCAGGCCGGGAGGTTGATCTTGCGGCGTTCCTCGGCGCGCAGATCGAGCAGCATAATGATGAAAAGGAAGAGCACCATGACCGCGCCGGCATAGACGAGCACTTCGATGACCCCGATGAAGAAGGCATCGAGCGAGACGAAGAGCGCGGCGAGGCAGAGCAGGCAGCCGACCAGGCTCAGCGCGCTGGCCACGGGGTTGCGATTGGCGATGACGCCGATGCCGCAGAGGAGCATGATGATGGCAAACAGCCAGAAGAGAATCGGGGACATTGCCAGGGACTATTTAAGCGGGTTCCATTTCTGCACGAGCCCGTCGAAGACGCCGCCCAGCTCGTAGAGCTTCTCCTTGTCATGCACCATCTCGGCCCGGGTGATGCCGGTGATCGCGTAGTCTTTGCGCAGGAAGATGGCTTGCTCGGGGCAGACCTCCTCGCACATGCCGCAGTAGATGCAGCGGATCATGTCGATGTCGAACGCCTTGGGCCGCTTCTCGACCTTGGCCCACGGATCGGTGCTCGGGATTTCCTCCGGCACGATGGTGATCGCGCGCGGCGGGCAGATGAATTCGCAGAGCTGGCAGGAGACGCAGCGCTCGCGGCCCTTCTCGTCGGTGACGAGGGTGGGAGCGCCGCGATAGTGCTCGGGCAGGCTGGCATCCCATTTTTGCTCGGGATACTGCATCGCCACGTGGGTCTTGCCGAGCAGCATCCGGCGCAGATGGTTGATGGTGATGAGCAGTCCGCCAAAGATGGCTGGGAGATAGAATTTTTCCCAGAGGCTCAGTTTCGGGCGTTGGACGACGTAGGCCATGATCGGTTACTTCGTGAAGGCGAGGATGCCGGCGGTGAGGAAGATATTCACCAGGGCGATTTCAAAGAGATAGAGCCAGCCGAGTTTCATCAACTGGTCGTAGCGGAAGCGCGGTAGGGTCCAGCGAATCCAGATGAAGAAGAAGAGCAGCGCGGCCACCTTGGCGAAGAACACGCCGATATTGACCAGGCCCCAGACCCAGCCTTGCGAGCCGTCCGGGATGAAAGGGCAATGCCAGCCGCCAAGGAAGAGCACGACGATCAGCGAACTGCCGGCGATCATCGCGGTGTATTCGCCAAGGAAGAAGAGCGCGAACTTCATCGAGGAATACTCGGTGTGGTAGCCGGCGACGAGTTCCGTTTCGGATTCAGGAAGATCGAACGGCAGGCGATTCGTCTCGGCGAACATCGAGATCGTGAAGGTGACGAAGGCGATGGCCACCGGAACCCAGAGGAGCAACTGCTGAAACGTGGGAAGCCCACTCGTGAACGGCGCCAGCAGCCATCCATGGATCACCTGGTAATTGATGATCTTGGAAAGGTTGGTCGTCCCCGTGATGAGCAGCACCGGCACGGCGCTCAGGCCGAGGCCGAGTTCGTAGCTGATCATCTGCGACGAACTGCGGATGCTGCCGAGGAAAGGATACTTGGAATTGGACGACCAGCCGGCGAGCACGATGCCATACACACCGACGCTGGAGATGGCGAAGATGTAGAGGATGCCGACGTTGAGATCGGCTACGACCATCGGCACGCCTAAGAGGGTGCTGCCAAATGGAATGGCTGCGAGCGTGACGATGCTCGGGATCATCGCGAGACACGGAGCGGCCCAGAAGTAGAGCGTATTCACGTGCGCCGGGACGAAGTCTTCCTTGAGGAGGAACTTCACCGCGTCGGCCACCGGCTGGCCTAGGCCACCCAGAATCGGTGAGAAATCGTTCTTGAAGCCGATGAGCGAGAGCGGGAAGCCCGTGCGATTCGGACCGATGCGATCTTGCATCAGCGCCGAGACGCGCCGCTCCGCATACACGGTGTAGCTGACCATCGGCAACACGACGAGGAAGATGAGAAAGACAGTCTTGGCGAGCGATTGCGCGACGAGAATCCAGAAATCGGACGAGTAGAGAAAGTCGATCATTTCGGCTCCTCCTCTTTCTTCTCGGCCAGATCGAGCAACGGCACGCCGAGGTCGCCGATCTTGCTCAGGCTCAGGCCGGCAAATTCTTTCACACTGCCCGCCATTTGTGCGAAGACATCTTCGATCGCGTAGAGGCCGTTGCTCCCGCTGATCGCCTGCACGAGGTCGCGCAGGATTTCCCAATCGTCGCGCGCCTGTCCCGGCGCATCGACTGCACGGTTGAGCCGCTGGAGCCGGCCCTTGACGTTGATCATCGAGCCGCGCTTCTCGGCCCAGCCGCTGGCGGGCAGCAACACGGTCGCAAGGGCGGTCGTCTTGTTCGGCAGGATGTCCATCACAATCAGGGCGTCGAGCTTCTTGAGTTCGGCCTCGGTCAATCCCGCCTTGATGGCATCTTCGCCGAGGCAGATGAGCACCTTGAACTGTTTGCTGCGCACGCCGTCGGCGATTTTCTTCAAGCGGAATCCTGCTTTGGTGGGGCAGATGCCAAGCAACCGGGCGCCGTTGGTATTGGGGTTGCGGTCGGCGGCGATGAGGAGGCCGTCGGGTTCGCCGTTGCGCGGGAGGACGTCGTGCTGTTTGTCGATGCCGAGGGTGTCGATGAGGCGTTTGGCCAGCCAGAGTTCCTCGTTGGTGCTGCGCGCGGAAGCGAGCAGCGCGATGCGGTCCGCCGAGTGGGCCTTGAGCATCTCGCCGGCGATGGCAATGGCGGTGCGCCACTCGACGGGTTCGCCTTTCACGCGTGGCGTGGTGAGGCGGTCTTCGCGGGTGAGATACTTGAAATTCAATCGGTGTGAATCGGGCAGCCAGACCGAGTTCACGTCGTTGTTTTCCCGCGGAGTGATGCGGTAAATGACGTTCTCGCGCGAGCCGATGACGATGTTGCAGCCGGTGCCGCAGTTGACGTCGATGGTCTTGGTTTCCTTGAGGAACCAGACGCGCATCTTGAAGCGGAAGTCGGTGGAAGTCAGCGCGCCGACTGGGCAAATATCGACGGTGTTCAGCGAATAGTTGCTGTCGAGTTGCTTGTCCGGGTGGCAGGAGATCGTCGAGTGGCTGCCGCGATCCGTGAAGCCGAGGCAATCGTCCTTTGGGACTTCCTGCATGAAGCGAATACAGCGGGAGCAAAGCACGCAGCGCTCGGCATCCAAGGTGACGCGCGGCCCGAGTTCGACGTTCTTCGGCTTCTTGACCTTGTGCTCGAGGAAGCGCGATTCCCCGTGTCCGTATTCGACGCTGAATTCCTGCAACCGGCACTCGCCGGCCTGATCGCAAATCGGGCAATCGAGCGGATGATTGATGAGCAGAAACTCCATCACGCCCTTGCGGCATTCCTGGACCATCGGCGAATCCGTGCGGACGGCCATGCCTTCGCTGACATCCTGCGCGCAGGAAATCTGCGGGCGCGGAATCCAGCCAATCTCGGGGTGCCCGTCGGCTCCGATGATCGGCTTGCGATCCGGTCCGAGTTTGGGCGTGCCGAGTTCGATCAGGCACATGCGGCAGTTGCCCGGCGAACTGAGCTTCGGGTGATAGCAATAACGCGGGACGAAGTTGCCGGCCTGGCCGCAGGCCTCGATTAGGCGTGTGCCCTTGGGAAATTGCATCCAGACGCCATTGATCTGGACATTGACCATTTGCACGGGAGTGGCGGTTTCGGTGCTCATCGGTGGTTAGGAAGCAACGGGGCGGGCAGGGGAGACGGAACCGATCACCTGGAGGGTCACATCCTTGCCGCCCCCGAAGTTCGTGACAAAACTGCCAATGGTGTAAATCGGCCCCCAGGGAATGCCCCACCAGCCGAGGAAAAGCGAGAGGAGGGTGAAGGGCAGGCCCTTGACCACGGCATTCTGGCCAGGGCGGATGAAATAGATGTCCGAGGGACGCTTGAAAGTGACGATCAAAGCCGAAATACAGTATTGGTAGATCACAAATTTGCCGCCGCGCTCGACCTCCTGCTGGAGTTCCGCGCTGCTCAGTTTGTCGATGCCATTGATCTTCATCGGTGCTTAGCGGGTGGCGGCCGGGGCCATGATTTCCTGCCCATTGCCGCGCGGCGCGGGGATGGCCGGAATGGCTGCTTCTTTGACTAACTCGTCCGGGGTGTATTCCGGCGGCATCGGCGGCGGTTGCGGCTTGGTGGCCCGGGCGGCGAATTCCTCGCGGAACTTGGCGACGAAACTTTGCGTCGGCCACGCACAGGCTTCGCCGAAGGCGCAAATCGTCTTGCCGGCGATGTTATCGGCGACATTGACCAGCACCGCGGGATCCTTGTCCGTGCCGCCGCCTTCGAGCATTCGCGTGGTGATCTTCTTCATCCACAGGCTGCCTTCGCGGCAGGGCGTGCATTGGCCGCAGGATTCGTGGGCGTAGAACTCGTTGATGTTATTCAGCGTCTCGACCATGTCGCGGCTGTCGTCCATCACGATGACTCCGCCGGAGCCCGCCATGGAGCCGGCGGCGGCGAGCGTGTCGAAATCCATCGGGATGTCTTCGAGGGTCATCTCGCGATCCTTGATCTTATACTTCTCGCCGGCGCGCAGCACCTTCGCCGACGAACCGCCCGGAATCACTGCCTTGAGCTTCCGCCCCGGCTTCAACCCGCCGCAGATGTCGTTGATGAGTTCGCCCATCGTCACGCTGCCGACCTCGATCTCGTAATAGCCCGGCTTCTGCACGTCGCCGCTGACGCAGAGGATGCGCGTACCGGTGTTATTCGGCTTGCCGAGCTTGGCATACTCCGCGCCGCCGCCCATCGCGAGGATATGCTTCACGTCGCACAAGGTCTCGACGTTGTTCACGATGGTCGGGCATTGATACAAGCCGAGCACCGCGGGGAAGTAAGGCGGCTTGATCCGGGGATAAGCGCGCTTGCCTTCGAGGCTCTCGATCAAGCCGGTTTCCTCGCCGCAGATGTAAGCGCCCGCGCCGCGATGCACATAGATTTCGCAGTCGAAGCCTGACTTCAGAATGTTCTTCCCGAGGAAGCCCTTCTCCCGGGCCTCGGCGAGCGCCTTCTCCAGAATCTGCGCGCCTTCGGGAAATTCGCCGCGAATATAAATATAAGCGAGGCTTGCCCCCACGGCGAAGCAGCTAATGATCATCCCTTCGAGCAACTGATGCGGGTCCTGGTGGATGATATAACGATCCTTGAAAGTACCCGGCTCCGACTCGTCCGCATTGCAAATGAGGTAAGTCGGCTTCGGCCCGCCGCGCTTGATAAAGCCCCATTTTACCCCGCACGGGAAACCCGCGCCGCCGCGCCCGCGCAGCCCGGATTTCTTCACTTCCTCGACGATCTCCTCCGGCTTCATCTTGAGGGCCTTTTTCAGCTCCTTGTAGCCGCCATCCTTCACATAGCAGGCCAGATCGTTGGTCCAGCCTTCCTGGTCGATGTTCTTGAAAACGATCCGCTTTTCGCGGGGATGCGCCGGGAGCACCTTGGGCAGCGTGGCGTCGCTGCGCTCGAGTTTGAGCAACTCCGCAGCCTCGCCCAGGGAGACGTTTTCCTTGAATAGATCGTCCACCATCGCCACCGGCGCGGTGCCGCAGCTTGCGAGGCACTCCACGAACTCGATGCTATATCGCCCGTCCGCGCTCACGGCGACCGGATTGCCATGTCCGCCGGCATTGTGCTCGGCCCATTTTTCCAGGTCGATCCCCGCGGCCTTGGCGACCTCGTCGCGCAGCGCGTAACTGCCCGCCATCGCGCAGGAAAGCGTCCGGCAGACGCGGATATGCCGTTTCCCCGCGGGTACGCGGCGAAACATCGGGTAGAAGGTGACCAATTCGAGGATGTTGATCGGCGCCAGTTCGAGTTTCTCCGCGATCCAGTTGATGGCGGCGTCGCTGATAAAGCCGAAATGCTCCTGCCAGAGATGCAGCAGGGGCAGCGATGCGCTCCGCTTGCTCACCGGGTAGTGAGTAATGGCCTCGTCGATCTTCGCTAGCAATGCGGCGGGGATATCCATGTTTATTTGACGGGTGGCGTCGCGACGGGCTGGCCGAGGCGCGGGGCGTCGTGGATGAGCTTGTTGTCCACAAAATGCAGTTCGATCGTCTCGCCGTCCTGCTGGTAGTAATAGCGCACGACATCGACCTCTTTTTTCTGGGTCTCCAGCGGGAGCTTGGTCGTCTCGATGCGCTGGGGCTGGCCGAGGATCGATTCCACCTCTTTTGGCGACAGTCCCTTGCCCACCGCCTCGAGCTTCGCGCGCTGCTCGTCCACGACTTTCAGGTTGTCGTTCGTGATGGTCGGGCCGCACGCGGTGAACGCTGCGGAAATTGCAATGAGAGAAAGATTGGCGACCATGTGACGCACGGTGTCGCGAAGGATGCGAAGCCGCTTTCCCCGGCGCAAGGCGAATTTGTGAAAAATTTCACAAAGTCTGATTCGAGGTCGGTTTTCACTGTGAAATGAGCTTTCCGCTCGACGCGCGCCCCGACCCGCCGCACCGTGCCGCAACCACGTGCCAGAAGCTCCCAAAATCTTCCTCAGCGCCTCCACCCCCGACCTCCGCAGCGCCCGCCGGGCGGCTTGCCAGGCCCTGCTCGCGATGGGCTGCCAGCCGGTCGTCGCCGAGAACGAACGCACCGACTCGGGCGCGTATTGGCATTCGCTCCAGCCGGTGTTGCGCGAATGCCGCGCGGTGATCCACATCGTCGGCAACGCCTATGGCGACGAACCGCAGCAGCGCCAGCCCGCGGAGCATCGCCGCAGCTATGCGCAGCTCGAATACGATCTCGCAGTCGCGCTGCGCCGGCCGCTCTCGATCGTCGTCTGTACGGAGCGTTTTCCGTTCGATCCGTTTCCGCCGGAGGAGACCGACAAGCAGCGCCTGCAGCAGGTGCATCGCAAATTCGTGCAGGGCGGGGGACGCGCGTTCCAGTTTGTCGAGAACCAGGCGGAATTGCTCAGTGCGGTGACGGCGCTGCGGGTGCCGGGGATGGCACCGATCATGCCCGTGCTCACCCCACTCCCGGTCCCTATGCCCAAGCCCGCCGCGCCGCCTCCGCTGGCTGCTGCGGCCGCCGCTGCCGCGCCGATCCCACCGGGGCCGATGCCCATTTCGGTGTGGCTGTCGCAGGCTCCGCGCCGCCGACTCTTTCGCTGGATCGCAGTCGGCCTGGTGGTGTGCATCCTCGTGCTCATCGTCGGCGTCGGCGTGCTCGCGTGGATGGTCTTGAAACGCGAGCCCGGGACCGCCCTCGCCACGGCGGAGCCCGCCCGGCAGTCCTCGCCGGTGCCGATGATTGCGCCCGCGCCTCCGCCCGCCGTCAGTCAGCCGCAGGTGACCTCGGCTCCACCTGTGCGGCAATCCTCGCCCGTGGCTATCGTTCCGCCCGCGCCTCCGCCCGCCGCCAGCCAGTCACCGGTGACCTCGATTTCGCCTGTCCGACCGTCTTCACCAGCACCGATTGTGGCACCTGCACCGATCCCTGCTGCGCCTCCGCCCTCACCGGTTGCGGTGGCACGCCCCCCCACGCCTTCGCCCGCCGAGCTGGAGCCGGCCAAGGTGCCGGCGACGGTGCAGGCCGATCGCAGCCCGGTCGATGCTGCGACGCGCAAGGCGATCGTGGATCGCATCGCGCTCGCGCCGGATATTCCGCCCGATAAAAAGGAAAAGGTCCGCGAGATCGTCAGCCGCGCGCACGAGATGCGCCGGGTGCTCGTGCTGCCATTTGCGAGCGGGCAGACCGAGCTCGCCGCGAGCGACGCCACGGCATTGCGCGATCTCATTCACGCGCCCGAGTTCAAGGCCTACCGCGACGATCCCACCTCCGCCTTCATCGTGCTCGGCTTTGCGGATATGCGCGGCACGGACGACTATAATCTCCGCCTCAGCAACGACCGCGCGCGCAATGTGCGCGACCTGCTGCGGCGAGACAGCGAGCTGCCGAACATCATTCATCCGGTCGGCCTCGGCAAGACCACCCTGCTCGACGATCAGCAACTCGAAAAGAACCGCATCGTCGAGGTCTGGGTGATCCGGCTGTGAGCGCACCGGGCGCGCCGATGCCAGGGGACGACGATCTGCCGGACATCTCGCTGGCCGCGGTCGGGCGCTACGCGAAATTTTCCGACGCGCAGGAGCGCGGCCTGGTCGCGGCGGCGCTGGATCGCGCCTACTGGGTGCAGCGCGAAGGCGCGGAGTTTGTGCTCTATGTGGAGGCGCCGGCGCGCGAGGAGATCGTTCGGGAGTTGGCGAGTTTCGAGGCGGAGCGGATCGAGCGTGCGGACGATCTTGCGCAGGCGGCGCGGCCCCGCCCGAAGATCGAGACGCTCTCGCTCTTCATCGCGGCCTGGGCGATGAGCATGTTGTGGCTCGCGCAAAATTACGCGCCGCCCGCCTTGATCGAGCGCGGCGAGGCGGACAGCGCGCGCATCGTTTTCCAGGGCGAATGGTGGCGCACGGCGACGGCGCTCACGCTGCACGGCGATGTCTCGCATCTCGCGGCGAATCTCATGACTGGCCTGCTCTTCGCGGCCTTCGTGCTCCCGCACTTCGGCACCGGCCTGACGTGGCTCGGCATCGTGCTCACCGGCGTGCTCGGCAATCTCGCCAACGCCTGGTTTTACCGGCACGAGGAGCATTATTCGATTGGCGCCTCGACGGCCGTCTTCGGCGCGCTCGGCCTGCTCGTCGCTGCGGAATTCATCGACCGCTGGCGCTATGCCGCGACGCGCGCCTGGTGGCATCTCGTGCTCCCGCTCGGCGCAGGCGTTGGTCTGCTCGCCTACCTCGGCGTCGGCGACGAGGCGACGAAGCATACCGACTACATGGCGCACTTCTTCGGCTTCGTCGCCGGCCTCGTGCTCGGCGTTCCCGCCGCTCTCGCACAACTCCGCGAACGAACCTCGCGCCGCTTCCAGCACCTCGCCGCCGCCTTCGCCCTCGCCGCACTCCTTGCCGCGTGGTGGAAGGCGGCTGGAAAGGGATGACGTGCCGCCGCAGATTACACGGTTTTTACAGCCGGATTGCGTGATCGAAGCGCCGTAGGCGCGGCATGTTTATAGTCTGGTCGCATCCAACGCTCAAGCTCCGTAGGAGCGACACATATGCATTCGTGAGGTTTGACCGTATAAATCGTATTATACCCAATGAATTTGAAAACTGGACCCTTCTTCGGAACCGGAGGCTCCGCGGAATTTAGAGCAGTTGAAATAAAACTGTAGCCACTATCCGTTTGGCGGTGCCATGAAACGCACGTTGGAAGAGAAGTGGCTAGGCGGCGGGAACAAAAGCGCGGTCATCCTGAGCGCAGTGGAGTCCCGCAGGGCAAGATGGCGGGCGGGACGCCACGCAGTCGAAGGACCTCATACTTTTGCCGGCGATCTCCCGCCACCGCCGCGGCTCCACTCACCGCAGGAAGTATGAGGTCCTTCAACTGCGCTCCGCCCACCTGACCGCCTCCGCTCCGTTCAGGATGACTGCGTTTTTGTTCCTGCCGCTTGTCCGCTGATGCTCTTCACAAATTCTTGGTCAGATTCAGCGAACGCCCCGCCTCAGGCACATAGACCAGCGGCGCGAAACCCGCCGCGGCATAGATGCCCTGCGCGCGGTGGTTGTTCTCCTGGACTTCGAGGGTGAGCTTGCAACAACCGGCGGCCCGCGCGCCCTTCTCGACCGCCGCGAGCAGCCGCCGTCCAAGACCCGTGCCGCGCCAGGCCGGCACGACGAAGAAATCGTGGATATTGAGCAGCGGCCGCGCGGCGAAAGTGGAGAAGCCGCGAAAGCAAATCGCCAGGCCGACGGGCTGGGTGCCATCGAAGGCGAGGAAGACCATCGTCGTCGGATGCCCGCGCAACCCCTCGATCACCTCCCGCCGCGCCGTCTCGGAAAGCGCCCGGCCATCCCCCATCGGGTCCAGCGCATAAGCCGCAAGGAGCAGCACCGTGGCCTCCCGATGTTCCGCAAGGGAAAGGTCGGCCTCGACGACAGTGGCTGGGCATTCGTTCATAGTTAGGCGCAGGTTGCATGGCAAACTAAGCAGTAGAACGTCTCGTTGACACCGCTAAAAGGGCGTTTTCTCCCGAATCCTCTGGAGTCGATAAACGGCGAGACATTATCCCGAGTCTTGCGGAAGCTCCCAAATCTCGCAACATAGTTACGTTTTTGGATGATTGCACGCTCGGCGGATTCCCCGTTCGCAGACCTGACGCTTACACAAAGTCTAAGACTTAGGATGGGAACGATGTGAGCTTAGCCGTTGGCGATTATTTGCCGCTCGCGCCTTCCTTCAACTTTTCGAGGACCTGATCCACGCTGAAGCTGCCGGCTTTCTGGCTCGGCGGGAATTCTTTGAATGTGCCTAGGAACTGGCCGACGATGGCCTGCGCCGGCACACAGATATACGCATGGTCGAACCACCAGTCGTAATAGGTGTTCGACGTGATATCCGCCCGTTCATACGGATCGGTCCGTAGATTGAAGAGCTTCGGGAACCGCAGCGGAGTGAAAGGTTCCTCCCAAATCCGCAACGTTCCCGTGGCACGTTGCTCGGCGAAGACAAACTTCCAGTTGTCATAGCGCAAGCTGACCAGGTCGGAGTCGTCGTTGAAGTAAAAGAACTCCTTGCGCGGATTGTCTGTCGTCTGACCGGTCAGCAGCGGCAGCAGGTTGTAGCCGTCGAGATGCACCTTGAAGGTCGTGTCGCCGGCCTTCATCCCCTTGAGGAGCTGATCCTTCACGTCGGGAACGCCCGCTGCGGCGAGGAGCGTGGGCAGCATGTCGAGGTGCGATACGATGCTATTTTCCACTGTGCCCGGTTTGATGTGGCCGGGCCATTTGATCATACAAGGCACTCGATAGGCGCCTTCCCAATTCGAGTTCTTCTCGTTGCGGAAGGGCGTCATGGCACCGTCCGGCCAGGTGTTCATGTGCGGACCGTTGTCGGTCGAATACATGACGATGGTGTTGTCCGCTATGCCGAGATCATCCAGCGCCTTGAGCACCGTGCCGACGTTCTTATCGTGATCGATCATGGTGTCGTGATAGGGACTCTGCCAGCGGCCGGCTTGCCCAATGCTCTCGGGCTTGGTATGCGTGCGCAGGTGCATGTGGGTGAAATTTACCCAGAGAAACACCGGCTTTCCGGCGGCTTGCTGGCGCTTGAGGAAATCCACCGAACGCTCCGCGAAATCATCATCGCAGGTTTCCATCCGCTTCTTGGTTAGCGGGCCCGTATCCTTGATGGTTTGCCGGCCGATTTTGCCGAAGCGCGGATCAACCGTCTCGTCGTCCTTGTCCGTGGCCTTGCAGTCCAGCACGCCACGCGGTCCGAAGTTGGCGAAGAAATTCGGGAAGTCCTTCGGATTCGGATAGTCCGGTAATTCAGGCTCTTCGGAGGCGTTCAAGTGATAGAGCGGGCCGTAAAATTCGTCGAACCCATGCACGGTGGGCAGGAATTCATTCCGGTCGCCAAGATGGTTCTTGCCAATCTGCGCGGTGGCGTAGCCCTGGGTCTTGAGCAACTGGGCAATGGTCACATCGCGGGCCTGGAGGCCTTGCGCGGCGCCGGGCATGCCAACCTTGGTGTTGCCTGTGCGCAGGCCGCATTGGCCGGTGATAAACGAGGAACGCCCCGCCGTGCAACTCTGCTCGGCGTAGTAGTCGGTGAAGATCACGCCTTCCCTGGCGACGCGATCGATGTTGGGTGTCTTGAAGCCCATCAGGCCCATCGAGTAGGCGCTGATGTCGGACAGGCCGATATCGTCGCCCCAGATGATGACGATGTTCGGTTTCCTGGCCTGAGCGAGCACGGTCCCGGTGCAGGCCACGAAGGCCAGTGTGGCGGCGAGCAATGCCCGCCCGATATGTCCGGTTCTTTTCATAGTATTAGTTGTTTTTGGGTGAATGCACAACGGGGGGAACAAGCTGCAGAGCCTAAGAGGTTCACGCGCGGTGACTATCCACTTTCCGAAAAAATGAGTTGACTCGGCCCCGTTGCGTTTTGCACACTTCCATCAGTCGTTATGTCCTCGCCAATCCGTTATCACCGGCTGGAGTTTCGCGATGTGGAGGCCGAGCAGTTCAAGGAAGTCCTCGATCGGGCCAATCTCGAACATACCATCATTGGCGGGCAACGCGGCCGCGCCGAGATCGAACAATTTCATGCGTCGGCTTTTTCCCTCGACCGCGGTAACTATGCCTTCCCCGTTGTCGCGCGCGGACAGTTTGCGCCGAGTTGCATTTGTATCGGAATCGTCAAGGGCGACTATACCCCAACCTGGATCAACGGCTCACCGACCGGCCCCGGCAACCTCCAGCTTTATTACGAAGGGGCCGACCTCTTCTATCGAGCCGGGCCCGGCGGCCACTGGGCCGGGTTAACGGTAACGCGCGAGAGGCTGCAAGCCGAGGCGCACCAGCGTCTGGATCGGGAACTCCAGCTTTCATGTCCTGGCACCATGGAACATCTGCACGTCGATCCTGGAGCCTTCGAGCGGCTGACTCGCCTGATCGGTTCTCTTCGACCGAAGTCGAGTGGTATCTCACTTTTTCGGGACGCGGAGGCATCCACCAAATTGCTGCTGGGTGCTTATGTGGAAGCGATCGCCACGGCTGATTCATCGAAGGCGGCAACCGTTATTCGGCAACGTGCGGCGTATCGGAATGAAGTCATACGCCGGGCCGATACCGCCATGCGTGGCCTCATCGGCACGATCTATTCAAGCACCCGGTTCTGTAAGAGCCTCGGAATGTCCGAGCGTAATCTCGAGTTGTATTTCCATGAATCGATCGGTGTAAGTCCCAGGACTTGGTTTCAATATCTCTCGCTGCACGAGGCTCGCAGGATATTGCGACGCGGTGCTTCAGCGAGAGGCAGCGTCACCGATACCGCATTAGCCTGCGGTTTCGAGCATTTCGGACGCTTCTCCGAGGCCTATCGCGAACTTTTCGGCGAACTGCCATCGCAAACATTGCGATCGTCATAATCGCAATGTGATTGACCCTAGGCGGAGAGGAGGGCTATGCGCCTTCCTCAGATCTCTGCGTTCCAGGGGAACAGCCTCCAAGCTTCGCTTGGTTGAGCTTCATGTAGCGCTTGAGCTTGCCTGAGCGATTCACGACCTCTCTCCTTCTTGATCTGGTCGTAAAACCCAGCTTCCGCTGCAACCACGACCTGATACAAAAAGCCGATGAACGCCAGTGCCTACGGATAACTTATGAGAATCTTCGGAAACCTTTGCGCGGGGCTGATTGTCTTGGGGGCTTGCCTGATGTTCCGCTTGGCGGACGGGTCCACCGACCGCTACGACTACTTTGTTGCCATCATCTTTTCGCTGCCTGTGCTCGCGGGATTTCTGGCCTTCTTCGCCGCCCTCACGGCACTCGGAAAGCTGGATTTCCTCCGCGGGCCGCGGTTGGTGCAATTCGGCGTCGCGGCGAT